>ERZ791617.38-NODE-38-length-99208-cov-50.8808_pt1 | contig 99208 bp, 88 predicted proteins | sample MGYA00510272_ERZ791617 | MGnify/ENA primary metagenome ERZ791617 (study PRJEB30046, sample SAMN00715200) | human gut metagenome | study: EMG produced TPA metagenomics assembly of the A metagenome-wide association study of gut microbiota in type 2...
TTTTTTTCAATTCCGTATCTGGGAAAAGGAGAAAAACGAAAAGGGTGCGCCATAGACTTATGACACACCCCCTTCTTATGATAGTTTCATTCATATCTTTCTCTTGAGATAGAAGAATTCTCTTATTTCTTTTTCTTGAATTTCCGGTAGAGCTTCCACGCCAGCAGAGCTCCATCGAAAGCTCCCATACCAATAGACATCATACTTTGCAGTCTCTTGCCTCTGCTTGCGTCTTTCTTGAAGGCGTCAGGCTTGGTGAAGAGAGAGTTCCACAGGGTCTTGATCTTCTTGTCGTCTGCCTCTATGCTTTTGCGAAGTGCTTCCTTGCGCAGTCTGATGTCGTTGAGGCTGTTGTACTGTGGGCAACTGTCGTCGTCCAGGTACATATTGTCTTTGTTTGGCTCGTTTGTCATCATCATGCTCATTTTTTATTTTTGCATAAGCAGGCTGGCTAAGAATTTCACGAGTGGTTTTTCAATCCATTGATGTCGGAAAAGGATGAAGAGAACCAGTATCAATAAGTATGCTCCCGCCACGATGCAGAATGCAGGTGCCAAGCCTACGTAATCAGCCATGGCGAATGCGGCAGCAAACGAAAGATATATCAGAGCCAAGGTGAGGAGAGTCAGCAGCAGCGATCCCATGATCAGTGCTGCGAGCAGTCTTACCACCTTGTCAGCTACATCGAGTTTCATATACTCAGATCTGAGCCCGATGTAATGCTTGAGCACCTCTACGAGTTGCCCGATGGTTTCTACATTCTTATCGCTCGAAAACATTCTTATCGCTTATTCAAGTAATAATATGTTGTACTTGTCGAAATCTCAGGGTAGTTGGGTGGGGCTTAAACCTCAGGGGCAACATCCTTGATATCGTCAACCAAGTCGTCAACGTCCTTGCGTGTCAACTTGATGTCGTGCTTCTTGCAGAAATCTTCTACAGCTCCAGCAATCTTGCTGCGAGTATCCTCACCCTTCTCAGGAGCAAAAATCATACCGAGTGCTGTACCAGCGATAGCGCCACCGAGGAATGCGCCAATGTAACCTAATGCCTTCATAATCTAAAAGTTTTAAATGTTATACAATATATTGATGTTAATTGTGTGATGGCGATGGCATTTTGGAGTTTTTGCGTCCAGATGCACTTATTTCGCTTATCAATTGCAAATATACGAATTATTCTTCAAAAAACAAGCTTTTAAGTCTTAATTTTTCGTTAAAAGTGTTGTATTACCTTGTGTTTAACAATCTTTATGCTGAAAACGTTTCTTTCTTTGGGATATATTTTGTATTTTCGCAGAATAAAAGCGTAAAGCTATTCATTGCCCCTATATATAATAAGGTATAGGCTGAATTCACATTCTGGCAGGTGCCTATATATAATTAAGGTGAAGCAATATAAAATATTTAAGTAAACACAAATACAATTTTAGAAAAGATTATGAAGAAATTATCAGTTTTGAGCTTAGGATTGTGTGCTGTTCTGGCACTCGCAAGTTGTGGTACATCTAAGGAAAGCGCTTACAAGAAGGCTTATGAGAAGGCACAGCAGCAGGAGGCTCAGCAGGAACCAGCAGTTCAGGAACCAGTAGTTACTCCATTGGAAACAACAACTCCTACAGAGAGCACAACTACTGAAGTTGATAATGCTACTGTTCGTCAGGAGAATGTAGATCTCATCTCTGGTTCTGGCCTGCAGAACTTTAGCGTAGTAGTAGGTTCTTTCTCTCTGAAGGCTAATGCTGAGGGATTGGCTAGCACTCTGAAGAGCGCTGGTTATGATTCTCAGATCGTTTACAATAGCGCACGTAACATGTATCGTGTCATCGCTTCTACATTCGTAGATAAGGCTGGTGCAGTGAAGAGCCGCAACGAGCTCCGTGCTGGCAAGTATCCAGATGCTTGGTTGCTTTTGAAGAAGTAATTTTCACGTTTCACATAGAAGATTAGAAATTTCGTAACTGAATGCGAATTTTATCTATAGACTACGGTAAGAAACGTACCGGACTGGCAGTTACCGACCCATTGCAGATCATTGCTAATGGGTTGGCAACTGTTGCTACGCCCGAACTTTTCGAATTCTGCGAAGCCTATATCCAGAAGGAGCAGGTGGAGCGCATCGTAATCGGTAAGCCTACCCAGCCCAATGGGCAGCCTAGCGAGAACCTGGCGCGTGTGGAGAATTTCTTCAACCGCTGGCGCAAGGCTCATCCAGAGGTGCCCATCGAGTACTATGATGAGCGCTTTACGTCGGTTTTGGCGCATCGTGCCATGATAGACGGCGGCGTGAAGAAGAAGGCGAGAAGAGAAAACAAGGGATTGGTAGATGAGATAAGTGCTACCATCATATTACAAGACTTTATGCAATCAAGAAGATGATTTTACCAATTTATATTTATGGTCAGCCTGTATTGAGAAAAGTGGCTGAAGATATCACCCCCGATTATCCTGAGTTGAAGGAATTAATCAATAATATGTACGAGACTCTCGATTCGAGCAATGGCATCGGTCTGGCTGCGCCTCAGATAGGCTTGGCTATCCGCCTGGTAGTCATCGATCTCGATGTGCTCAGCGATGATCTCCCTGAGTATAAGGGATTCCGTCATGCCTTCATCAATCCTCATATCCTGGAGTATGATGAGGAGGCTGAGAAGGATACTTCTGATGAGGGATGTCTCTCTATTCCTGGCATCAATGAGAAGGTGGTGCGTCCTACCCGTATCCATGTGAAGTATATGGATGAGCAGTTCCAGGAGCATGATGAGTGGGTGAGCGGCTACTTGGCTCGCGTGATGCAGCATGAGTTCGATCACCTGGAGGGCACGATGTTCGTGGATCGCGTGTCTCCTCTCCGTAAGAACATGATAGCTGGCAAGCTCAAGAACATTATCAAGGGTAAGTTCCGCTGCAGCTATCGTACCAAGATTCGTCGATGAAAAAGTTTATTTTCACTTTTGTGCTGGTGCTGGCGGCTTTGTCAGCATCAGCGCAATATAGAGTTGACCGCCTCGTTACGGCGGGCAGAAGTGCTCTCTTCTACGAGGACTTCGTTCTTTCTATCAAGTATTTTAATCTAGCCATCGGTGCCAAGCCTTATCTCTATGAGCCTTGGTATTACCGCAGTGTCGCCAAGTTTAATCTCGATGACTTTATGGGTGCCGAGAGTGATGCCTCAGAGGCGATTAATCTCAATCCCTATATCAACGATATCTACGACTTGCGTGCCATCTGCCGCATCCGTCAGCAGCGTTATGATGATGCCATTGCCGACTATAATTCTGCCATCCGACTGGAACCCCGCAACCGCAACTACTGGTTCAACCGTGCGCTCTGCCAGATGGAGGCGAAGAATTACGACAAGGCACAGCTGGAGCTTGATACGGTCATCACCAAGTGGAAGGATTATTCGAATGCCTACTCCCTGAAGGCTGAGGTGTATCTGCACCAGAAGGATACGGTGCAGGCTGAGAAGTGGCTCGACCAGAGCCTGAAGCTGAATCCATACGATGGGGATGCCTGGATTACACGTGCCTATATGGCGCTTGCACGGAAGGAATGGAAGGTGGCTGATGAGGCGCTCACCAAATCGCTTCACTTCAAGCCGAACAATGTAAACAGTTACATCAACCGAGCATTGGCTCGTATCAACATCAACAATTTGCGAGGTGCGATGAGCGACTATGATGCCGCTATCGACCTGGATCCGAACAACTTCCTCGCTCACTACAACCGTGGACTGATGCGTGTGCAGTTGGGTGATGACAACCGTGCCATCACCGATTTCGACTTCGTCATCAAGATGGAGCCGAAGAACTTCATGGCGATATTCAACCGTGCGCTGCTGCATGACAAGACGGGAAACCTGAAGGCGGCTATCCGCGATTATACTACGGTAATCGATCAGTTTCCTAACTTCTGGACTGGTCTTTCTGCCCGTGCTCATTGCTATCGCCGACTGGGTATGACGGCGAAGGCAGAGCTGGATGAGTTCCGCATTTTCAAGGCGCAGATGAACAAGCATCTCGGTATCCAGCCTCGCTGGAGTGCGAAGACCAAGAAGGAGATGCGCAAGCGTTCGGAGATAGACCCAAACAAGTTCTCCTCTATTGTGGTGGATGATGAGCCGAAGTATGAGCATAACTACAAGAGCGAGTATCGTGGAAGAATCCAGAACCGCCAGGTAGAGACTGCCTATCTGCCGATGTTCCAGCTTTCTTACTTCCCTAACACTCAGAATGTGAGTGGGGTACAGGCTTTTGACAAGGATGTGGAGGCAATGAACCAGAAGATGAAGGACAAGGTTTATATCGTATGTTCCAAGGAGCAGTTGGATGAGAACGGTTCTATGAAGATCTTCTCTCTCATCGATAAGCTTTCGGCAGAACTGAGTGTGGCGAAGGATATCGAGCAGAAGAAGGCGATATTGATGCGTCGTGCCATCGCTCATAGCGTATTGCGCGATTTCGAGGCTGCCATCAGCGATTTCACCTATTATCTCTCGCTGGATGATAAGAATGCACTGGCATACTGGCAGCGTGCCGTCTGCCAGGCTGAGATGGATGAGTTCAACAAGGCTCAGGGCAAGGGTGTGGTGAATATCCATTCTGCCGAGGCTGATTTCAGCGATGCCATCCGCATGAACAGCAACAATGCCTACATCTATTATAACAGGGGTAATCTGCATGCCGGAAGAAACGAGCTTTCCAAGGCGATAGATGATTATACCATTGCGCTGAAGATTGACAACCGTCTTGCAGAGGCGTATTATAATAGAGGTATCGCACGTGCCAAGAGTGGCAACAAGCAGGCTGGTATCCAGGATCTTTCCAAGGCTGGAGAGCTGGGCTTGTATGATGCCTACTCGGTAATCAAGCGATTGAATAAGTCGAAGTAACAATCTCACAGATGGGGATATTTTTAAGTCCCACAGATTTACACAGATAAAAGGAATCAAAACAGATTTATCTATAAAAGAAAAGGTTCAATTCCATTGGCTTGGAATTGAACCTTTTCTTTATTGATAGACAGACACAGAAAAATAAATCTGTGTAAATCTGTGAAATCTGTGGGACTTAAAAAACATCTGCGGGACTTAAAAAATATATCCATTTGCGGGATTATATTCTCGTCACTTGCTTTACTCCCTTTACGGCACTCAGTTTCTTGATAAGTGTATCGGTCTTGCCGGCATCATCGATCATCACGGTTACATTTCCCGAAAACAGACCGTCCTTGGATGAGATGTTGATGCCTCTCATCACGAGCTTATCCTCTTTCGAGATGATGTTGGTGATGTTGCTTATGATGCCGATATCATCGTTTCCGATGATTCTCAGGGTGATGGCATACTTCGATGTACCCTTTCCGCTCCATTTTGCCTTCACGATGCGGTAACCGAAGCGGCGGCGCAGCTCCTTGGCGTTCGGACAGTCGATGCGGTGGATCTTGATGCCCTTACTGATGGTTACGAAACCGAAGATAGGGTCGCCGTAGATAGGGTGGCAGCAGTGGGAGAGCTCGAAGTCGATGCCCTTCAGGTGCTCATCTATTACCAGCACGTCATCGCTCTGCTTCAGCAGTTCCTCGGTAGGATTCTCGAACTCGAAGTTCTCGGCACTTTCGGCAGGCTTGTTGGCGTTGCTCAGGTTGAGATCGTGGTCACGCTCTTCGATGTATTTCTCCACCACGGTGTTTACGTCGAGTTTCTCTTCCGCCACATCCTTGTAGAAATCAGAGGTCTCCTTGTATCCCATCTTCTTGATGATGCGCGCCATGGTGCTCTCGTCAATCTCTATCTTGCGGTTCTTGAATCGGCGTTCCAGCAGTTCCTTGGCATAGAGTCCATCTTTCTTCTGCGTTTCCTTCAGGGCTAGTCGGATCTTAGCCTTTGCCTTGGAAGTCTGCACGATGTTGAGCCATTCTCTGCGTGGTTTCTGGTTGCTCTGGGTGAGGATTTCCACCTGGTCGCCCGAGTGCAGTTCCTGTCGGAAGGTTACCGCCTTGCCGTTGATCTTTCCGCCCACGCAGGTGTTTCCGATGCGAGAGTGGATGTAGTAGGCGAAGTCGAGCACCGTGGCGCCTTTCGGGAAGTTCAGCAGGTCGCCCTTAGGGGTGAACACATATACCTCGTCTTCCTTCAAGTCGGTGGTAAACTGGTCCATCAGCTGCAGGTCGTCGTTGTTTTCCAGAGCGGCACGGATGTTGGCAAGCCATTCGTCTATGCCTCCTTCTCCCTGCTTGATGCCCTTGTAGCGCCAGTGTGCCGCCAGACCGTGTTCGGCGATATCGTCCATTCTCTCGGTTCTAATCTGGACTTCCACCCATTTGTTTTCCGGTCCCAGCACGGTGGTGTGCAGACTCTCATATCCGTTGCTCTTAGGCACGCTGAGCCAGTCGCGCATACGCTTCGGGTTCGGTTGATACATATCTGTAATCAGGGCGAAGGTCTGCCAGCACTGCATGTATTCCTTCTCTCTAGGCGCATCGATGATGATGCGGATGGCGAAGAGGTCGTACACGCCCTCGAAGGCGCACTTCTGCTTCTTCATCTTCTGCCAGATAGAGTGGATGCTCTTGGTGCGTCCTTTCATGTGATATTTCAGTCCGGCAGCATCGAGTTTCTCCTTGATAGGCTGGATGAATCGGGCGATATAGGCATCGCGTGATGCTTTGGTGGCGTTCAGCTTCTCCTTGATCATATAGTAGGCATCGTGCTCCAGATACTTCAGGCTCAGGTCTTCCAGCTCGCTCTTCAGTTTGTAGAGACCCAGCTTGTGGGCGAGTGGGGCATAGAGGTAGCTGGCTTCCTCGCTCACCTCGTGCTTTGCCTCCTTCTGTTCGGTATCACGTATCTGTCGCATCACGTTCACGCGGTCGGCAATCATGATGAGGATTACGCGCATGTCTTCTGAGAAGGAGATGAGCAGGTTGCGGAAGTTCTCGCTCTCGATAATCGGGTTGCGCTTGTAGAGATCGTGAATGCGGAGAAGTCCGTTGATGATATGCGCCACGCTGTCGCCGTATTTCTTCTGGATGTCTTCGATGGTCTGATAGCCGTCGATGACGCTGGTCTGCATCAGGATAGCGATGATGCCGTCTCTTTTCAGACCGATTTCGTTCACTGCGATTTCTGCTGTCTGCAGGGCTGCGAGTATAGGGTTCATGCCGAAGACGTTGCGCTTGATCTGGTGGTTGATGAAGGCATGCTGTATGTCTTCACGCAGATGCTGCTCATCGCCCGGCTTGAATGTGTCGCCCACGGCGGTTCTCAGGCGCTCCAGTATCTGGAGTGTCTGTTCCTTTTCTTCGGATGTGAATTTAAAAGGTGTTTCGTTCATTGTCGTTCCCTCCCGTTGATTATATTTTATTGAGTTTTATAACTCGTCTATCCATTTCTGGCCTGATTTGGTGTTGAGCCAAATGGCGAAGCTAGCGCTAATTACGGCACTCAGCCCCATAAATATAGTTATTAACTCCATAATAACTTATTTTATAAATTATCTATCCACTTCTGACCTGATTTTGTGTTAAGCCAGATGGCGAAGCAGGTTCCTATCAAGGCTCCTAGCCCCATAAATATAGTATATAGTTCCATATTGTTTCTTATTTATCGTTATACTTCATAACTCTGTTTGCACTATACGCAAATACAAAAGCTGCTATAGCTCCAAGTACAAGGCAGAGTATATTATTTACTCCCATCTCGTCTCCGGTAATCATAGGAGATAATCCGCCTATACCGGTTCCGCTGATGAACAAGTTAGATACCCCATAGAGGTAATGTGATAGCCCCGACCTTCGGTCGTGCTCCTTTGATAATTTACTAACCATGTCGCAATATTCCATTTTAAATTTGACAAACAATGGCGTTTCAGCGTTAAAAAACGCGTACTTCGTTAAATTTTCAATGCAAAGGTACAAAAAAAAGCGGAAATATTTCTGATTATCAGAAAAAACTATTATCTTTGTAGCACATATAGTGTAAATTTAACATAAATATGGTATTATGAATCAGCAAGATCTAAACCAAATCGCTGCTCGCGGTATCTCCGAGCAGCAGATTGAACACCAGTTGGAACAAATCAAGAATGGCTTCCCATTCCTCAAACTCGAGGGTGCGGCTGCCATCGGTAAGGGTATCATGGCTCCTACAGCTCAGGAAGTAGAGGACTACGAGAAAGCGTGGAACGACTACAAGGCTGAGGGTCACAAGATTGTGAAGTTCGTACCTGCTTCAGGTGCGGCTAGCCGTATGTTCAAGAACATGTTTGCGTTCCTGGATGCTCCATACGATGTTCCTACTACTGACTTTGAAAAACAATTCTTCGAGAATATCAAGAAGTTTGCTTTCCGCAAGGCGCTCTGCGATAAGTGCCACGTCAACAACGAGAAGGGCATCATGTGCCTCATCAAGAAGGGTGATTACAAGGCTGTCGTGGCTAATCTCCTCAAGCCAGAGGGATTGAACTACGGTCAGTTGCCTAAGGGATTGCTCCAGTTCCACGAGTATGAGGACGAGGTTCGCACTCCAATGGAGGAGCACCTGGTAGAGGCTGCGCTCTATGCAAGCAGCAACGGCGAGGCAAATGTTCACTTCACCGTTTCTCACGACCATCTGAAACTCTTCAAGCAGATGGTAGCAGAGAAGGCCGATAAGTATGCACAGCGCTACGGCATCAAGTACAACATCTCTTTCTCTGAGCAGAAGCCTAGCACCGATACCATCGCTGCCAATCCGGATAACACTCCATTCCGCAACGAGGATGGCTCATTGCTGTTCCGTCCGGGCGGTCATGGCGCACTCATCGAGAACCTCAACGAGATTGATGCTGATGTAGTATTCATCAAGAACATCGACAACGTGGTTCCAGATCGCCTGAAGGCAGAGACTGTTACCTGGAAGCAGGTGATTGCAGGTGTATTGGTTACTCTCCAGAAGCAGGCATTCGATTACTTGAAGGTATTGGATTCCGGACAGTACAACCACGAGAAGCTGGAGGAGATTATCCGCTTCGTTCAGCGTGATCTCTGCTGCCGCAAGGCTGATATCAAGGAGCTGGAGGATGCCGAACTGGTTATCTATCTGCGCAAGAAGTTGAACCGTCCTATGCGTGTCTGCGGTGTGGTTAAGAACGTGGGCGAGCCTGGTGGTGGTCCATTCCTTACCTATAATCAGGATGGCACTGTAAGTCTTCAGATTCTGGAGAGCTCACAGATTGATAAGAACAATGAGGAGTACATGAAGATGTTTACCGAGGGTACACACTTCAACCCAGTAGATCTCGTCTGCGCTACCAAGGATTACCAGGGCAATGCCTTTGATCTTCCTAAGTTCGTAGATCCATCCACCGGTTTCATCTCCAGCAAGAGCAAGAACGGTAAGGATTTGAAGGCACTCGAATTGCCTGGTCTCTGGAATGGTGCGATGAGCGACTGGAACACCGTATTCGTAGAGGTTCCTCTGGGCACCTTCAACCCTGTGAAGACCGTGAATGATCTGCTCCGCGATCAGCATCAGGCTGTAGAGGGCGGCATCAAGCACGAGCATCATCACGGAGAGGGTGGCTGCTGCGGCAAGCACTAATCCCACGGATATAGATACGATAAAGGCTCAATCTCCGATTCTTCAGTCGAGGATTGAGCCTATATTGTTTTGTTAAGAGTTGAGGTTTAGAAATCGTAGAATCTTATCTATCTGCGAGATGACAAACCTGCAAGGGATAGACCTTGGCGCTTCCTTGATTTCTCTCTTAACGGATTCTTGATGTACATGCTTGCCAAAATAGCCGTACCAGATGATTGATTGAACCAAAATTCTTGTTACTTTTCTACTATTGGATTCTAGCTTTTCCGGGAGATTTCCTGGAGTTTAGCTTTCCGATAATACTCTTTTGCTTGAATTCTAGTTGTACCAGATTTCTCCGCCCAATAAAGTTGGATACTCTTCTGATGTTGTTCTTTCTACAGGAGCTGTAATCTCTACATACTCACCGTACTTTTTCGCTTTACTCTGCATAATTTAAAAAGGTTTTTGTTGATTTATTAAACTTATTATTTGATTGATCGAATGAGATAGATTATCGTGGGCATTGCTGCCCATTCCTAGTCATTTCATCTTTTCTTATCTTTATATTTATAGTCGTATTTCCTAATGTTTCTTACGGCTGGGAAAGTGCAATCGATTGCAACAAATTTTTGCTTTATAGCTCCCAATAGCAACTTTTCACACGACAAAGATAAGAAAAATTTCGGTACGCAGATTTTTTTTGCACCAAAAACTTCTATAAATTAAACTTTTTTAATTAAAACCGAATATTATCTGCAAAAATATGCGCTTTTCTCGTAATTGATTGAAAAAGAGCACCTACCTTCTGAAGAGGTAAGTGCTCCGAAGCAAAAGATTTACATACTACACATCTTTATCGACATGAATTTTTATAGTGTATTCTCAAATTATACACTCAGTTCCGTCTATACCGTGTTCTCTATTGATGCATAATCCCGATTTATGCCATCATCCCGATTTATAAGGTAATCTCGCCTGCAAGCGATTGCTTCAGCATCTCCCTTACCTTGCGGTTGTCATCATATCTGCCTTGCAGGTACATCATCTTCGTTACCATCGCCTCTACCGTAGAGTCGTGACCGCTGATCACGTGGGCGGTCTTCAACTGGAATCCGGCGCCGTATCTCTCCATCTCCACGCTACCCGTCAGGCACTGGCTGATGTTCACGATGTTCACGCCTCGGTGGGCAGCTTCATCCAGCAGTCGCATGATCCAAGGCGCATGTGGCGCATTTCCCGAACCGAAGGTACGCATCACGATGCCTCGCAGATCCGGCGATTCCATCACGTGGCGCACGATGTTGTCCTGGATGCCCGGGAAGAGACTGAACACGATCACGTTCGGGTCGAGTCTCAGATGGGGTATCATCGGCTTGTCGTAATCCGGAGTGAGGATGTGGTGCCTGTGATACTGGAAATTGATGCCCACGTCGCAGAGGTGCGGATGGTTGAACGATTCGAAGGCGTGGAATCCCTCGGCATTGATCTTGATGGCGCGGTTGCCTCTGATCAGCTTGCCGTTGAAGAAGATGCAAACCTCCGGCACCATCGGTCTGCCGTTCTCGTCCTTTGCCGATGCTATCTCGATGGCTGTCATCAGATTCTCCTTGCCGTCGGTACGCAGTTCGCCGATAGGCAACTGGCTACCGGTCAGAATCACCGGTTTGGTCAGGTTCTCAAGCATGAAGCTCAGGGCGGATGAGGTGTATGCCATCGTATCCGTGCCGTGCAGGATCACGAATCCGTCGTAGTCATTATAGTTTTTGGCTATTATGCTCACGATTTCTGCCCATCTCATCGGATCCATGTCGCTGGAGTCGATAGGTGGGTCGAATTTTCGCACGTCGATTTCTGCCTGGATGAGTTTGAACTCAGGTATGGATGAGACGAGATGGTTGAAGTCGAGCGGTTCCAGCACGCCTGTCACCGGGTCTTTTCCCATGCCGATGGTACCTCCCGTGTATATGATGAGAATCTTTGGTGTTGCCATTTTTTTTGTTTCTTTACATTTTGTCACTTTGTCGGCTGCAAAGATACGGAAAATAATTGTTAATAAAGAGGTATTAGCAAAGTTTAGCAAAATAAATGCATTTTTATTCGCTTGTTACAAAAAGAAATCGTACTTTTGCAGGCGATTTAATAAAAATACTAAGTTGTTATGGTAAAAATCACATTCCCAGACGGATCTGTTCGTGAGTACGAGCAGGGCGTTACTGGTTTGCAAATCGCCGAGAGCATCTCACCGGCTCTCGCTCGCAACGTTGTATCTTGCGGTGTCAATGGTGAGACAGTAGAGTTGAATCGTCCTATCAATGAGGACGCAAGTGTAGAACTTTACAAGTTTGAGGATGAGCAGGGCAAGCATACCTTCTGGCATACTTCTGCCCACTTGCTCGCAGAGGCTCTCCAGGAACTTTATCCAGGCATCCAGTTTGGTTTCGGTCCAGCTGTAGAGAGTGGTTTCTTCTACGACGTGATGCCTGCTGAGGGTCAGGTGATCTCAGAGAATGATTTCGCTAAGATCGAGGCTAAGATGATGGAACTTGCCAAGAAGAACGAGCCAGTGGTTCGCAAGGAGGTGGCTAAGGCTGAGGCACTCGCTGAGTTCAAGGCTGATGGCCAGCAGTACAAGTGCGAGCACATTGAGCAGGACTTGGAGGATGGTACCATCACCACATATACCCAGGGCAATTTCACCGACCTTTGCCGTGGTCCTCACTTGCTGAACACGGGTCTTATCAAGGCTGTGAAGATTACAAGTGTGGCTGGTGCTTTCTGGCGCGGTGATGCCAAGCGCGAGCAGATGACCCGTATCTACGGTATCAGCTTCCCTAAGAAGAAGTTGCTCGACGAGTACCTGGTGGTTCTCGAAGAAGCTAAGAAGCGCGACCACCGTAAGATCGGTAAGGAGATGGAGCTCTTCATGTTCTCAGAGCGTGTGGGTAAGGGTCTTCCTATCTGGTTGCCAAAGGGTACTCAGCTCCGTCTGCGTCTGCAGGAGTTGCTCCGTTCTCTCCTGAAGCCTTATAACTATCAGGAGGTTATCTGTCCAGGTATCGGCGGCAAGAGTCTCTATGTTACATCTGGTCACTATGCTCACTATGGCAAGGATGCTTTCCAGCCTATCCAGACTCCAGAGGAGGATGAGGAGTATATGCTCAAGCCAATGAACTGTCCTCACCACTGTGAGATCTACGCTCGTAAGCCTCGTTCTTACAAGGATCTTCCTTTGCGTATCGCTGAGTTCGGTACCGTATTCCGCTATGAGAAGAGCGGTGAGCTCCACGGTTTGACTCGTGTTCGTACCTTTACCCAGGACGATGCTCACATCTTCGTTCGTCCAGAGCAGGTGAAGTCAGAGTTCGAGAACGTAATCGACGTAATCCTGAAGGTATTCAAGATCTTCGGTTTCGAGAACTATGAGGCACAGATTTCTCTCCACGATCCTAAGGATACCGAGAAGTACATCGGTTCTGAGGAGATCTGGGCTGAGAGTGAGAACGCTATCCGCGAGGCTTGCGAGGAGAAGGGGCTTGAGACTCGTGAGGAGGTTGGCGAAGCTGCCTTCTATGGTCCTAAGCTCGACTTCATGGTGAAGGATGCCATCGGTCGTCGCTGGCAGTTGGGTACCATCCAGGTGGATTACAACTTGCCAGAGCGCTTCAAGCTGGAATATACCGCTGAGGATAACTCAAAGAAGACTCCTGTGATGATCCACCGTGCACCATTCGGTTCATTGGAGCGATTCACAGCCGTTCTCATCGAGCATACAGCCGGTCACTTCCCATTGTGGTTGACTCCAGACCAGGTTGCTATTCTTCCTATCTCAGAGAAGTTCAACGACTATGCTCAGAAGGTACGTCAGTACTTCGACAAGCAGGGTGTTCGTGCTTTGGTGGATGATCGTAACGAGAAGATTGGCCGCAAGATTCGCGACAACGAGTTGAAGCGCGTACCTTATATGGTCATCGTAGGTGAGAAGGAGAGTGCCGAGGGCCTCGTTTCCATGCGTAAGCAGGGTGGTGGCGAGCAGGCTACCATGAGCATGGAAGAGTTTGCTCAGCGCATCAATGCCGAGGTTGCAGAGCTGCTGAAGGCTGCTGAGGAGTAGATTCTTTTCACGCTGATATATATTTTTCAATCACGCTGATATATTTTATGTCACGCTGATATGTTTTTTTAGTCACGCAGATTTCGCAGATGACGCAGATTTTTTCTTGGGGTATTCTTTGTTGTAGGGTACTGGAAAAACGGCGTAGTTTGGGGAATCTGCGTGAGTTTTTTAGGGAATGCTAAAAACTTGATGTTATGACAGAAAACGAAATATCTTATCAGGTTATCGGAGCTATATATAAGGTGTATAATGAGCTTGGTCCTGGCTTGTTAGAGTCTGTTTATGAAGCTGCCCTTTGTTATCAACTCAGAAAAGATGGTTTGAAGGTTGATAACCAGGTGAGACTCCCTGTAATATATGATGGGCACGTCTTGCCTGTAGATTTGCGATTGGATGTTTTGGTTGAGGATAAGGTAATCGTAGAATTGAAGTCTGTTGCAGAAATGAAGGCGGTTTATGGCAAACAGCTTCTTACTTATCTGAAGATATCTCATCTGAAACTTGGATTGCTGGTTAATTTTGATACGTCTGATATTCGTTCATCTATTCATCGGGTCGCTAATCACCTTTAGCTCACGCAGATATATATATATATCACGCTGATATATTTTTTTAGTCACGCTTGATTATTTTTTAGTCACGCAGATTTCGCAGATGACGCAGATATTCCTGGCCATGATATATATAAGAATATTGCAAGAATGAAAAATCTGCGTAATCTGCGAAATCTGCGTGACCTAAACTCATCAAAGAAGTCACGCAGATTACGCAGATTTTCATTGTAGTGGCATATTTAAGAGTATCGCACGAAAGATCTGCGTTATCTGACCGGACAGGTCTCATCTGCGGATAAATGATGTAGAAGAAGAAAGATCTGCGTAATCTGCGAGATCTGCGTGACTAAAAAAACGATTAATGAGTCTTTAAAAATGAATTTTGCGTGGAATTTTCATCCCTAGCAACAAAATATAAGCCTAAAAATGAAAATAACCCGCTGAAAATTTGGTGGTTTCACGGAAAATGCGTAACTTTGCAGCCGTTTAATCAAAAAACGTTGAATATATCGAATAGTTAATGAAAAATGACAAAATGAAAAATCAGTACCGCGTAAACGAACAGATACGCGTACGTGAAGTGAGAGTAGTAAGTGAAGGCGGAGCTGAAGTGATGCCTACACGTAAAGCGTTGGACTTGGCACGTCAGCAAGAGCTTGACTTAGTCGAGATATCTCCTAATGCCCAACCACCAGTTTGCCGTATTGTTGACTATTCTAAGTTCCTTTACCAGCAGAAGAAACATGCCAAGGAAATGAAGCAGAAGCAGGTGAAGGTGGAGACCAAGGAGATCCGTTTCGGACCTCAGACCGATGAGCACGACTACCAGTTCAAGCTCAAGCACGCTAAGGAGTTCCTCGGCGAGGGCAACAAGGTACGTGCATACGTGTTCTTCCGTGGCCGTTCAATTCTCTTCAAGGAGCAGGGTGAGGTTCTCCTTCTCCGTTTCGCCAATGATTTGGAGGAGTACGGTAAGGTAGAGCAGATGCCAAAGCTCGAAGGTAAGAAGATGTTCCTCTACATGAGTCCTAAGAAGGCCGGCACAGCTAAGAAGAGCCAGCAGAAGATGGACCGTGAGAAGCGAGAGGCTGAAGCTAAGGCTGCTGCTGATGCAGAGCGCGCTGCCAATGCCGAGAAGAATGGCTTGCTCGCCAATGCCAAAGGCGGCGATGCCCTGAAGAAGCTCGCAGAAGGAACAGAGGATTAAGAAGAAAAAAGATGCGTAACGCCCTGGTATATGCGTTGCCATCGCTATAATAAATAACAATTTAAAATTAAAAGTAAAAATGCCAAAAGTAAAGACTAATTCCGGCGCAAAGAAGAGATTCCGTTTCACCGGTACAGGTAAGATCAAGCGTCATCACGCTTATCACAGTCACATCTTGACTAAGAAGACAAAGAAGCAGAAGAGAAATCTCCTCGGCGAGACTCTCGTAGACCGTTCAAACTTGAAGCAGGTTCGCGACTTGCTCTGCCTCCGTTAATTATTAACTTTTTAGTCGAACTTTTAAAGAAAAAAAATTATGCCAAGATCAGTAAATCACGTTGCATCTAAAGCAAAAAGAACAAGAATCTTGAAGCTCACTAAGGGTTACTATGGAGCTCGCAAGAATGTATGGACAGTAGCTAAGAACACTTGGGAGAAGGGTCTTACCTACGCTTATCGCGATCGTCGTAACAAGAAGCGCACATTCCGCGCATTGTGGATCCAGCGTATCAACGCTGCTGCTCGCCTCGATGGTATGAGCTACAGCCAGTTGATGGGTGCTCTTCACAAGGCTGGTATCGAGATCAACCGTAAGGTTCTCGCTGACCTCGCTGTTAACAACCCAGAGGCTTTCAAGGCTATCGTTGCTAAGGTGAAGTAATTTGAAAGATTTTTAAAGGAATCCTCAGTTATCTTTGATAGCTGAGGATTTTTCTTTTTTCAGGTATTCCTATGTTCCCGTTATGAAGCAAAATAAAAATCCCCAGCTATCCATTTAAAGATAGCTGGGGATCTTATCATTTATAAGCCTTTCGGACTTTATAAGCTCTCCGCTTTACTTGATCAATTCAAGACCTGCCTCAAACTTGGTTGTCTTCTCCATAATTGCTGGCAGCTGATTCAAGATGCTCTTAAGCATTTTTAACTGGTTCAAGTCTTCTTCGTCCATATCTGTAGTAGGAACCTTTTCGATCATAACCACCAAATTTGCAATCAATGGCTGAACAAACGCCTTGTCAACAAAGAAATATGGCTTGTTACCATTCCAGCGAATGTTAACAGGAATCTGCTTGTACTGCTCCAACATAGCCTTGAGCTGTGCCTGCTCTGCTGCATCGTCAATATCCTCGGTAGCCTTATTGGCATCAATGGTTACAAGGATAAGATTCTCGTTAGCAACAGTATAGCTTGCATAACCCACAGCAGTCTTCCACTCTGGTACTGCATTCTCATCGTCAGATGCCTCTGCATAAGTAGCGTTAATCTTGCCATCCTTGGTAAAGGTGATGTCCTTCAATACCTTAGGAAGATAACTGTTGGCAAGGTTGTTCATCAATGGGTAAATCACGGTGTTGATGTCCATAGGCATTTCATAGCCTAAGCCCATATCAATCTTGAGAACTGTACCCTCTGGACAATCCCAGGTAAACTTGGCTGAGCCATCGTACCACTTGCTGCCGTTGCCAAGATCCTGCTTTGTAACCTCTTGCAAATTCCAGGTACCTTCAATCTTCTCGTTGCGTACAAATCCCTTCTCATCATTGTCATCATCGCTGCTACAAGCAGTGAAGAAGCCAAGGGTGCAAACCATGGCCATCAAATAAATAAACTTTTTCATTTTCTTCTCTTTTTTTGTTAATGAATAATTGTTGTTTTTTATCTTTTTATCTCTCTTTGGCTATATATAATAATGTACGCGAACATTATTATATAGATAGCTTCAGCAGAATATTATCTGTTACTTCAGCTGATACGTGATGCCGATGCTGCCGTAGATAGGATACATCGTCTGCTCGATGGTCTCGAAATCCTTCTTGAAGATGCCGTTCAGACCCCAGCTCAGGTCGGCGCAGATGCCCCAGCGGTCGCTCAGCTTCCAGTCTATTCCGAAATCTACGCCCACTTGCCAGTTGCGCATGTCGTCGCTGAAGTCGTAGTCGCCACGTTCGCCTTCGTCATGACCCAGCATTATCTTCTGTCCCGTCGGGTCGCCCTTCGGATGACCTTCCTCCTGGCGGCGGAGATAACCATCGTATGCCCAGCCCTCAAATTTTTTCGAGGTAACATAGCTTACGTATGGACCCAGCTTGAAGCGGAGATTATCACATACATCGTATGTTGCCTGGAGCGGAACGGTGATGAGACTCATATCCACCTTGGTCACTACATCGCCCGTAAAGACGCCCTGCAGCTCCTCGCCGCCACGAACTATTTTTATGTAGTAGTTCTTGACGCCCGCATCGGTCTTCATGCTCTTGTTCTCGAAGCGGATTCCTCCCACGAAACCCCAGTTTCCGGAGAGTGGGTGATAGGCATCCACGCCCAGACTGAAGTTAGGGCGAAGGGTGTAGCTGTGAAGCGTGCGGATGGTGGCAGGCATGCCGACAGGGGCTGTGCCGCCCAGGTTATACGCCACGCGTGCCTGATACTCATAGCCGTGGAGATATTTGTTCCAGGCGCTATTTCCGTCTCCTGCCCATGATGCTGTGCCGCATGCCAGCAGGAGTACCAATACTGTTATCTTTTTCATACTACAGTTCTTTCTATAGTTTTTTCTACAGTTCATCATTGCCGTTTCCTCCTCTTCTATTTGCAAATCAGTTTGAAACTATCCACCCAGAGGGTGCTGCCTACGGCTCCCAGGAAGTTGGCGCCATCAGAACTGGATGAGCAGACGATGGCCAGACTGTAACCGCCATTCTTCAGCTTCACAGGGTCGATGGTCTTGCCGTAGGACTGATAATCGAAATCTACGCTGAAGTGATGCCATTCCGGTGTGTTGCCGATGGCTGTCTTGCCGTTGTCATCGTGGGTTTCGCCTACCAGTGCGAGAGCTACTATCTGCTTGTTGCTCTGTACGTTATCGCCATAGAGTACTACTGCATCTCCGTTCTCGTCGATGTTCTCATAGAGCACGGCATAGATGGTTCCGTAGTCATGGCGGTTCAGTTCGTTCATATTCTTGTCGGTGAATTTCTCGCCAGCCTGATACTTGTACCAGCCTTCCAGTTTTTCCGGTTTGGCGCTGAAGCTGAATGGGCGACCGAACTTGGTGGCTTTCATGGCATCTCGCAGGGCATCAGTGGCATCAAACTGTCCGATGAAGAGGTTGCCGGCAGCGATAGGCTTGCTCACCATATCGGCAAGCTTGCTGGTACGCTGGGTGGTGAGCTTCACGCCCTTTCCCTGATAGCCGTTTTCTATCATCACGGTAGGATATTGCTCCGGTTTTGCTGATGGGTTGCTAATCTTGAATCCCGGGTTTCCGGTTGCCCAGATGTCGAGGAGATCACCATTCCAGTTTTCCTGCCAGTTGTAGTATCCCTTGCTGAGGTATGGGTTTTCGAAATCGAATTCAAACTCCTTGCTCATGGTGATCTGTCCCTTCTTGATGCTCACCTGATAGGTGCGGGTCCACTGCTTGTCTTCCGATGTAACCACGTATGTAACAGGACCTTTGGAGAAGTCGTGCACGCTTCCGCTTTCCGGCTGGATAGTGGCTCCTGGAGTGAGTCGGAACATCGGTGCCTGCTTCTTGAGACTGGCGAATGGCTTCATGGTGAATTCTATCTTGTCCTGGTCGCTCTGCACGTTGACGAGCGTATCCGATGCGTTTGTGAACCACAGCTTCAGCCAGCTTCCCGGGTGTATGTATGCCTGCTCGATGTCGCATTCGGCATTGAGGGGTTCATCCTTGAAGCATGAACTGAGAGATAGGGCGCAAACCGTTGATAAAGATAGCGTTATAAATTTTCTAAAACCCATTGTCTTCATATTCTTTCCTTTATTATATAAGAGCGTTATCTTTTTGGGGATAGCCGCTGTTGATTCAATTTTCCAGTTGCAAAGTTACGCTGAAAACTTGAAAGTACCAAACATTTTTCACTTTATTTGCATATTATTTATGTTTCTGATTATTTGTTAAATGGTGTTGTGGAAAAAAAAAGAAGACTGGGCATCCCTTTTGGAATGCTCAGTCTTGATTTTAGAGATTTACATTGTCGTCGCCGCCTGATTCACCGCCTCCGGTGTTATCCTTTCCGGTATCTCCTGATGGAGGGTTGCCTCCGCTTGGGTTGTCCTTGTCGGTGCCGCCGGAGGTGTCGCCTGAAGTTCCGCCGCCATTTTCCTTGTCTTCGATGCCGTTGTACTCGGTCAGTTCCTCCATCTTGATGCCACTGAGCATCGGCTTTACTCGCTTGCCCTGGTCCATGACAGAGTAAGGTGAGTAGATGATGTACATAGCCTTGATGTTGGCTGAGGTGAACTTCTTGGCGCTTACGGCTGGGGAAGTTCTGATGCCGAGCTTGAAGCTTCCGAATTCGTCGAGCACCACCTTGTTGCCGTCGGCGATGTTGGCAGAGATTTCTGTCATCAGGGCGTTGATCACGGCTAGGATGTCCGGTTCTGTCACGGTGCATCGCTCGGTGATTTTCTTGGCGATGGCTCTGGTGTGCACCACTTTGTTCACTACAGCTCTACCGTAGATCATTCCCTTGGTAGGGGAGTTCTTGCGGTTGTTCTTCACTTTTCTGAATTTTGCCATACTCATTTAGATTTAAAGGGTTAAACAATCATTTTTCTTTCTTCATCTGATATTTTTCCGCAGAATCTGCGTTAGCTACCCATGCACGAGGTTACCCCCAGGGTGGTGGCAATCGCCGTGAGAATAGAAATCGCAATCTGGATAACGGTTTTCCATGTGTCTTTCTTCATTTTGTATCTCCTTTCTGTTTTTATGTATTGTTAGAGAAAATTTTACATCAGTACCTGCTGACGGTTCTTGCGTCGCATGGTATAGCTGACGTGCAGCCAGCGGTGCTTTCCGGGAGAGGCGCCGCGAGGCTCCAGGATCAGCTGGTCGAAGGTGCAGCTCGATTCTATGAATTTTCTGTACTTCGCCAGAATCTCCTCGTTCGGGATGAAGATGTCGGCAGCCTCGCCCAGGGTATGCTGACTGCCCGGTACGCCATGTACGGCTAGGTTGAGCTGCGGACAGCGATACCCGCTCGTGATGGTGATGATGCCGCAATGCAGGCGAAGTGGTTCCAGCACCTGCTCGCACAGCATCATCAGACGGATGATGACCATGGAGCTTTGTGGAGTGTTGTCGATGCCATACTTGATGGCGGTGCCTGAGCGGAGAAACTCTCCGAGGGCGAAGTGAGTGGAGAGGAGCATCTGCTGCATCCTCTCCAGTTCTAACATTGTGTGTGTTTCCATAAGCATTATTTAAGCATTATTGATTGGTTTACGATGCAAAGATACGAAATTTTTTCGGGTTTGTCAAGGGTTTGGGGGTTACTGCGAGGGTTACATTGAGGGTTACCGCATTTCGGAATACAATAGAGCCTCTTTTGGGTCAGAAATGAGCCTAACGTAACGTTTGTTTTAGGCTCATTTCATCGCCAAAAGAGGCTCTGTTGCAGGGTAAAAGAGGCTCTATTCCAGACCAATAGAGGCTCTTTTCAGCTTTCTCCTCCTTCCATGATCAGCAGCTCGATGATTCGGCAGGGAGGATTCTTCTGCAGCTGCTCCATGTAGAATCTCGTGATGCTGTCGGGGTAGATGCTGTTGCGCTGCTCCATGCCCCTGAGCTTGCTCAGCGCCTTATCGGGATGATTGGGTGGGGGAATGCAGCTCTTCTGGAAGAACTGGCGGTAGAGCTTCTGCAGGGGGATGGGGCGCAGGAGATCGTCGTGCCACTCATCGCCCACGTCCTCCTCGCCGCTGCTCCTCACCATCACATAGTCGCTCACATCATGTACGAACTCGATGATCCATCTCTTGGGACATCGCCACTCCCGGATGCCCGATTCCTGATCCAGCATCCACTTATAGTCGTCGAGCATCTGCTCGTGGGCACGGGCTCTCAGCTCGTTGTACTCTTCTCTTGTCATAGGCGTATCGTTTTTTGAAATTCATTATCTCCAGGGTTCATCGTCCTTCGCCAGCACCTTGCCCTGCATCGCCTCGGCTATGCAGTCGTTTTCCGATTCCCTTTCGTCGTATCTGCCGCAGGGCTGGCGTACGTAGTACACCTTTCCGGGATGACAGAACTCCTGGTCTCTCACCTTCAGCATCTCTACGATGGTAAACATCTTTCCCTCCTCGGGCTTCGAGATTCGGTTTACGGTGAGCAGGAAGTCGGCGAGGTTCGCCCACTGGGCACTGCCCGCTACGGAGTAGATATCCAGCGGCGGAAATGCCTCGTGACCGTCCTTGTACTGTATTCTCGGGTGAGCCACCACCACCGTCCAGATGTGGCGCGTACGGCTCCATGCCTGCAGCTTTGTCAACATCAGTCTCACCTTCTCCGTCTCCGTGGCACGGCTGCCGCCCTCGGTCATGTTGATGAATACATACGGGTCTATCACCAGATAATCTATCTTCTGCTTCTTGCGGTTCATCATCGCCTCCATCATTCCGATGATGTAGTTGCTGTCGGGCAGACGGGTCTTCGTGTCGAAATCCACCATGTGCTCCGACAGGAAATCCAGCACCCTGCGGTTCTCCTGCCTTGCCTCTTCGGGCGATTCTGTGCCGTCCATATCCTCCGTGTTCCTCACCCCCAGGGCTATGCGGGCAATCTCCCTCACGTGCTTGCCCTTGATAGGTTTCTCGAACGAGAAGAACGCCACGCGCTTCTGGTTGTGGTACATCAGATGCGCCATCAGACAGTTGAGGAAATCCGTCTTTCCCGAGTTCGGGCGACCGGTGAGGATGATGAGTCCGCCCTCGGAAGTGGGGTGGAAGATGCCGTCGGTGAGTCCGCCCATCCCCACCTCGTAGCCACGGTCGTAGTTGCCCATCATGATGTCGAGGATGTCCTCCTTGTGCTCGGAGAGGTCGTAGATGTCGGCGTCGCTGATGCCCTGCGCCTCGGCTATGATTCGCTGCACCTCGCGGCTTCCGAAGGCATCATATACCTCGCTGATGTCCTTCTTGCCCTGCGGCAGCGTGGTAACCTTGGCGCGGGTCTGGTATTGCTCTATCAGGAGTTTCACCAGTCGGCGGCCCGGGCGGTCGGTATCGCCGCAGATGATGATTTCGCCTGCCTGCTGAATCCACTCGTCGAAAGCCTCGTGACTCTCCTCGATGTTGGTGCTGGCACCGTTGGCGATGCTCAGCACGTAGGGGAATCCGCAGGTCATCAGCGTGAGCCGGTCCTTTTCGCCCTCGGTAATGATGAGCTGGCGGATGGGCTGTGCGTCGGGTCGGAGCAGGTTGATGCTGTCGATGCCGTAGGGAGCGCAGGGCTTGGTGGGTGAAACCTGGCAGAAGAACTTGCTCCACTCGCCGGTGATGGGGTGCTGCTGCACGGATCGGAACTTCACGTTGATGATTTTCCCGTCCAGGTAGTTGCAGTAGGCGATGGCAGGCACCATCTCCACGCCTTTCGGGTCCTCGCTTTTGGTGTCATCCGCATTCTGCTTCATCCATGCGCACATCACTCCTTCCTGGACGATGATGTCGGGCGAGAGCTTCATTGCCTGGATGTATCGCTGCACCATCGACTGGAGCGAGGCGAGTTCGCTGGCGGTAATCAGGGGACGGGACTTGGGATGGCGCGAGAGGAGGTTGGCGGGGTGGAAGTGGTCGATGAACTGCTGCTGCTCTTCCTGGGTCTTGAAGGGGTAGATGGGGTAGAGCCAGGATCGGGTTTCGGCATCTATCTCGCGGAAGTCGTCGGGCAGCATGGGCACGTAGTCCTTAGCCTTGTGTTCATCCTGCTGCTTTTTCTGGGCATTGGCGTAGTAGTTTCCGTTCACCTTACCGCTGCCCTTTCCGAGCAGTGATTTCATCTCCTCCAGGTATCCGCTCCAGTTGCACGACCAGCAGTGGGTCAATCCGTTATCTACCTTGATGAAGCAGTGACGCTTTCCGCATTTCGGGCAGGTCACTTGGATGTCGAGCTTTCCTCCAGCCATCAGCTTCATGGTTTTCTGGCTGATGTTCTTCAGGTGATTGAGGAGGGTCTTGAGGGATGGAGCATCATCAGCAGGGATGATGCCGCTCAGCATTTCCTTGTATCTCTCGAAGAGCAGCTTCTCTTTATCAGAGAGATTTTCCTTGATTTCATTGAAGTCGGTAGCATAGTAACGTGGCTTCTCATTTTTGTTTTGATTTTGTTGGTCTTCTTCCATGTTTTTAGGATTTTTATGTTGTTGTTGTATTGTTTGTTTTATTGTGAAAGCTTTTTCTGCTTGACAGTGATTTACTTTGGACTCACCCAGGTGTGTGAGAATTTGTTCCAGGCAGCGTTGCCGGATGGTCTCGGCGCAGCATCCGGTGGTATTCGATGCTGCTCCGGAGTTCCATCACATCGTGTCGTATCATAGAATCGCTGTTTCGACGCCTTGTCCTGATACTCGAAATTCGAGATCGGTCGGTACTGCCGCATCATTTCAGCCGCATGCAGCTTGAGGTACTTGGTGGCATCATTCACGGCACGCATGATGTTCTTCTGCATGAAATCGTATTTGATGAGATTGGCGAGCCAGATGCTTTTGCCCAGGATACTCTGGATTTTCATCAATCGCTCGCTATGTGTCAGCAGATAGGGGTACAGATATTTGTTGAAGAAAATATTCGTAGCCATATTGCTGGGACAGGCGTCCCCCGGATTTGTGAAGAGATCCGGATTCGCTTTCTGCGTGATATCATTCACTGGTTTCACCACCTTGGCATAAGCATCAGGATCGGTTCCGATGAAGTGGATAAGCTCCTTGGCAGCAGCTTCCACTTTCTTCTCGTGTTCGGGTGAATTTGCAAGTTGACTTGGGCTAACATACTTGCTTATATTTTTCTTTTTATTATTTTTCTTTATAATATATATATTATTATTAATATAGCCCAAGTTATCTTGCAGATTTTCGCCGGAATCCTGCTCGTTAACCATATCTGTTTCATCGCAAACATGCCAGATGGGAGTGTAGAAGGCAAGAAGATTTTTGCCAGTGTGAGGCTCCTCTTTGTTCTTCCAGATGAATCCGAATCCTGCACATCTGAGCAGGAGTTCAACGAATTCCTGTCTGCTGCGGAATCTTAACCCCGTTGCAATCTGTGAAAATCTGTTGCAGTCATACAGTTTCTGCAGATTCATCCATGCTGGTTCTCCGAAGTAGAGCATCAGCATTTTGCGGATCTGCACGTCACTCAGCCCGCTGGTATGCCAGCTGGCGATGAGTCTTCGCTCCGTATTGATATCGATGCAGGTGGTGAGCGGCTGGATGGTGTAGCCGCCTGCCACCTGATAGCCCGAATCGCTGTCAGAGCACTTGCTTGTGTGGATTGTTGTGTTGTTTTTCATTTCAATTTACCATTTACGTTAGTGAATATGTTGAAGTATAATACATTCATTTCGTTAAGCTCATCCAGGCTCTTGATGGAGAGGGTCAGATAAAAACCGAATGTTCCGAATGCTTTACGAAATTCCTCTCTCATATCGTCGATATCTTTTTTGCTCATGTTGGCAATCACCCCACGGAAGCCTCCTTTCTTTTTCACGCAGTCAACTTCAAAGTCTGGGTCTTCGTTGAGGGGTGGTTCCAGGAGGAGGATGCACACGGCAATTCGCTCGATAGCTTCCGTTGACAGGCAGCAGTTGTCGGGTACGTTCTGGTATTTGTTGAACGCCATATTGTGTATTCCACTTGTCTCGTGAAAGGCTGATTTCGTAATATCGTATTTCTCAATCAACATTCGGATGAATCGGCTGATGTTCAAGGTTTCTGATCTACGGATGCCCCATCTTGTGGCGTAGCCAATGAGGTTTTCGGCCTTCTCTGCATCATATTTTATGTAGATGGTAGCCTTGGTTCTTGGTTTGTTTTTTGTCTTCTTTTTCATTGCTTTTGTTTTATGCAAAGGCGACATTGCCTTACGCATTGCAAAAAAATGAAAATTCCGTGACATAACCAAAGAAATGAATACTTCGTGACTATAGTAGATGAAGTGATAAAAATATTTTTTTTGCCACCTATACACACAAAAAAAAGGGACTGAAATCTCAAACCTGAAATTTCAGTCCCCTTAAAAATTTTATTTAGCTAATGAATAGCAAATGCTTTATCTCTAGGAGATTAAGCCTTGCCCTCCATCTGAGCCTTCAACTTAGCAAGAGCATCGATGTCGCCGAGTGAAGTACCAGCAGCTACGTTGTTGATAGCTGGAGTCTCGTTCTTGCGACCACCGTTACCACCACGCTTGTGAGCTGGCTTAGCGATTGGCTCGTCCTTGCCCTCCTCGAATGTACGAGAGTGAGAGAGGATGATACGCTTTGTCTCCTTAACAAACTCGATTACCTTGAAGTCGAGCTCCTCGCCCTTCTTAGCCATTGAGCCGTCCTCCTTGGTGAGGTGCTTTGGAGTAGCGAAGCCTTCGCCACCCTCTGCGAGAGCAACTACAGCACCCTTATCCATCATCTCAACGATGGTACCCTTGTGTACAGAACCTGGAGTGTAGATTGTCTCATACTCATCCCATGGGTTCTTCTCCAACTGCTTGTGGCCGAGGCTCAAGCGACGGTTCTCCTTGTCGATCTCGAGAACTACTACGTCGAGAGTAGCACCAACTGTAGTGAACTCAGATGGGTGCTTGATCTTCTTGGTCCAAGAGAGGTCAGAGATGTGGATCAGACCGTCAACACCCTCTGCGAGCTCTACGAAGATACCGAAGTTAGTGAAGTTGCGAACCTTAGCAACGTGCTTGCTGCCGATAGGGAACTTAGTCTCGATGCACTCCCATGGATCTTCCTTGAGCTGCTTGATACCGAGGCTCATCTTACGCTCAGCGCGGTCGAGAGTCAGGATAACAGCCTCTACCTCGTCGCCAACCTTCATGAAGTCGTTAGCTGAACGGAGGTGCTGGCTCCAAGACATCTCAGAAACGTGGATCAAGCCCTCTACACCTGGAGCAATCTCAACGAATGCACCGTAGTCAGCCATAACCACTACCTTACCCTTCACGTGATCACCTACCTTGAGGTTCTCATCGAGAGCATCCCATGGATGTGGAGTGAGCTGCTTCAAACCGAGAGCGATACGCTTCTTCTCCTCATCGAAGTCGAGGATTACAACGTTGATCTTCTGGTCGAGAGCTACAACCTCGTGTGGATCGCTTACGCGGCCCCAAGAGAGGTCTGTGATGTGGATCAAACCGTCAACACCGCCGAGGTCAACGAATACACCGTAAGTAGTGATGTTCTTAACGGTACCCTCGAGGATCTGACCCTTCTCGAGCTTGCCGATAATCTCCTTACGCTGCTGCTCGAGCTCCTGCTCGATGAGTGCCTTGTGAGATACAACGACGTTGCGGAACTCCTGGTTGATCTTTACAACCTTGAACTCCATTGTCTTGCCTACGAATACGTCGTAGTCGCGTATAGGGTGAACGTCGATCTGGCTTCCTGGCAAGAAAGCCTCGATACCGAAGACGTCAACGATCATACCGCCCTTAGTGCGGCACTTGATGTAACCCTGGATGATCTCCTCGTTCTCGAGAGCAGCGTTAACACGCTCCCAAGACTTGCTGAGGCGAGCCTTCTTGTGAGAGAGTACCAACTGGCCCTTTACGTCCTCCTGGTTCTCTACGTAAACTTCAACCTTGTCGCCTACCTTGAGGTCTGGGTTGTAACGGAACTCTGAAGCTGGAATGATACCATCGCTCTTGTAGCCGATGTTTACGATAACCTCTTTCTTATCAACAGAGATTACGGTACCCTCAACCACCTGGTGCTCAGTTACCTTGTTAAGTGTTTCGTCATAGGCCTTCTCGAGGTCTGTTTTGCTGACGCCTGCGTTTGTGCCATTCTCGAACTCATCCCAATTGAAGTCGTCGAGTGGCTGTACGTTCTTAAAATTTGACATAAAAAATAATTAAAAAATTTAAATTAATAAAGTTTGACTTTATATATTGTTGAAATCGGGCGCAAAATTACTCATTTTCTTTGAGTTACAAGCATTTGTGTTTGTTTTTCTTTGGTTTATTAATGATATTTAACTAAATGGGGCGGTTTGAGGGCGAATCTTGTGCTTCCTACTTATATATAATGTCTTTATCGGATATTCTTTTCATCGTTTTTTTTCTTCATCGGATTTTTTTCATCGGATTACGCGGAATTATCGGATACATTCTTGCTGCACGGATTACGCACGGAATTTAAACGGAAAGCGACCTGTTCGGTCGTGGAACTGGAACTGCGTGACCTTATAACATGTGGTTTAAGTCGCCAGTTGCATGAATTTTGCGTTAAATTCATTAAAAAAAATCACAGAAATATTGGGGATTACAAATATTTTGTTACCTTTGCCCTTGATTATGAAAATATGAACTAACGATTGAGAAATATGACACTAGTCATTTTAACCATACTGATTCTGGCCTGCGTGCTCATTGCAACTGAGAACGTGACCAAAGTAAACCGTGCTGCCGTGGCTATCTTCGCCGGAACGGTGGGATGGGTGCTGTATATATGCTTCGGTATGGACTTCGTAACTAGCGAGCATTCAGCGGATTATACACGCTTTCTCAATTTCAGCGACATGGAATCAACCAGTACTTCCGTCAAGTACTTCATCTCCCGACACATCTTCCTCCCACAGGTGGGTAGGGCAGCGGAGATCGTGATGTTTCTGCTCGCTACGATGACGATCGTAGAAATCCTCAACAACAACGGTTGCTTTGACTTCGTGCGCCAGTTGCTTCGTACTCGCAACAGCAAGAAGATGCTATGGACTCTCGCCATCGTTACATTCCTGATTTCCATCAATCTCGATAACCTCACCACCACCGTGATGATGCTCACCATGATGCACGGTGTCATCCCAAGCAGAAGACAGAGAATGGTGTATGGAAGCGCCATCCTCCTAGCTGCCAACTGTGGCGGTGCTCTCACCGTGATTGGTAACCCGGAAGGTCTGGTACTCTGGAATTCAGGGGCTGTTACAGCCACCGTTTTCTCCTTTTCATTACTCCTCCCTTGTCTTGCAGCGTGGTTGATTCCAACCCTGCTGATGCAGCGTATGCTGCCGGAAAGACTTGATACAGAGTGGATTGTGATGCCTTTCCGTGGCGATGATACCCGCCTGAACAAGTGGCAGAGATTGCTGATGCTCCTCGTGGGAATCGGCGGTCTGTGGTTTATCCCTACCTTCCATAATATCACCAAGCTCAGTCCGTTCCTGGGTGCCCTGTGCGTGCTCAGCGTACTCTGGATTGTGAACGAAATCTTCAATCGCAAGCTCATGAATATGGATGCGATGGTGGAGCGTCGTACCCCTGGAGTGCTGCAATACGGTGTGATTCAGATGATTCTCTTCGTGATGGGAATGATTCTCGCCGTGAGCGTGGTGAAGGAAACGGGTGCTTTCTATGACCTCTACAACTGGCTGGGAACCAGTGAGGAGCACCCTAATGTATGGCTGTATGGCGTGGCTGCCGGAGTGCTGAGTACGGTACTCGACAACTTTGCCACTGCTATGAACTTCTTCTCATTGCAAGATGTGATGGGATTGGGCGACCCTACCTATGCTATGGATTCGGTGTATAATACCAACGGTCTCTACTGGCAGGTAATCGCTTACTGCGTAATGGCAGGAGGCAATGTGCTGGGCATCGGTACCATCAGCGGTCTTGCCCTGATGAAGATGGAGCACATGCGCATGGGCTGGTTCTTCCGCAATATCGGATGGAAGGCCCTCGTGGGTGGCGTGGCTGGCCTCGCTATCCTCTGGCTCTCGCACACCCTGATGGGAGGAGCCGTTTACTTAATGATTTAAAAACTATATCTGAAGAAGAAAAAGAAAGAATCAGACGACGAAAGAGATTCTGAAGAAAAAGGGGATGTAACACGCATCCCGCAGCCAATAAGAAAGCATATTTTTTTATTATTATTGTATCAATTAGATTTAATATAAAATATAAAGTATAATATAATAAGGTATATATAGTTATGGCAAAGATTAAAACTATAGGTATTTTGACTTCTGGAGGTGATGCTCCTGGTATGAACGCAGCGATCCGTGCGGTGACCCGTTCGGCTATCTACAACGGATTCAACGTGAAGGGTATCTATCGTGGTTACGATGGACTGATCAACGACGAGATCAAGCCTTTCACTACTGAGAACGTGAGCGGTATCATCGGTACCGGAGGTACGATGCTGAAGACTGCACGTTCTAAGGAATTCATGACCGAGGAAGGTCGCCAGAAGGCTTTCGAGAATATTCAGAAAGAGGAAATCGATGCTTTGGTAGTAATCGGAGGTAACGGTTCGCTCACCGGTGCAATGAACTTCGCACGCGAGTTTGACATCTGCTGCATCGGTCTTCCTGGCACTATCGACAACGACCTCTATGGCACAGATAATACCATCGGTTACGATACAACCATGAACACCATCGTAGAGTGCGTGGACCGTATCCGTGATACTGCGCAGAGCCACGAGCGTATCTTCTTCATCGAGGTAATGGGCCGTGATGCCGGATTCCTGGCACAGAATTCTGCCATCGCCAGCGGTGCAGAGGCTGCCATCATCCCAGAGGATTCTACCGATGTTGACCAGTTGGCTCAGTTCATGGAGCGCGGTATCCGCAAGTCTAAGAAGAGCTGTATCGTCATCGTGTCTGAGAGTCCTAAGTGCGGTGCGCTCTACTATGCCGACCGTGTGCGCAAGGAGTTCCCAGAGTTCGACGTGCGTGTATCTATTCTCGGTCACCTGCAGCGTGGTGGTCGCCCATCAGCCCGTGACCGTATCCTCGCCAGCCGTACCGGTTGCGGTGCCATCGAGGCTATCATGCAGGGTCAGCGCAATGTGATGATCGGTGTGCGCAACAATGAGGTGGTTTACGTGCCACTTTCAGAGGCTATCCGTTCAGACAAGCCATTCGACCGCAAGCTCATCAAGGTATTGGATGAGTTGAGCATCTAGTGCTGTTATCGGCATTACTAATAGTAAATGTATCAAAGGTAAAAATGGTTTAAACGGAATTAAAAAAGTTTTAAAACGGAGTAAAATACAGATAAAACTTCCAAAAAATTTGCAGCTTCCGTAAATTGTTGTTACTTTTGCAGCCGTATTCCGAGATTCGTGATATCGGACTCCGACATCACGAATCTCGAATACATAAAGAATGAAACATATATATAAAAATAAACTTTTAAACTAATAAGTTATGTCACAAGTAAGTGGACGCATCTCGCAGATTATCGGTCCGGTTATCGACGTATATTTCGATACCAAGGGCGAGAATCCTGAGAAGGTGCTTCCTAAAATTCACGAAGCTCTGAAGGTGAAACGCCCAGACGGACGCGACCTGGTCATTGAGGTGCAGCAGCACATCGGTGAGGATACAGTTCGCTGTGTCGCTATGGACAACACCGATGGCTTGCAGCGTGGCTTGGAAGTTGCCGTTACAGGCAACCCAATCATGATGCCGGCAGGAGAGCAGATCAAGGGCCGAATGATGAATGTAATCGGACAGCCTATTGATGGTATGAACGAATTGGACATGAAGGGTGCTTATCCTATCCACCGTGAGGCTCCGAAATTCGATGAGCTCTCTACGCACAAGGAGATGCTTGCCACCGGTATCAAGGTGATCGACCTGCTCGAGCCTTACATGAAGGGTGGTAAGATTGGTCTCTTCGGTGGTGCCGGTGTAGGTAAGACGGTGCTCATCATGGAGTTGATCAACAACATCGCCAAGGGACACAACGGCTACTCTGTATTCGCTGGTGTAGGTGAGCGTACCCGTGAGGGTAACGACTTGATTCGAGACATGCTCGAATCTGGCGTTATCAAGTATGGCGAGAAGTTCCGTAAAGCCATGGAAGAGGGTAAGTGGGACCTCTCACTCGTTGACCCTGAGGAGCTTGCCAAGAGTCAGGCTACCCTGGTGTATGGTCAGATGAATGAGCCTCCTGGGGCACGTGCTTCAGTAGCGCTTTCCGGATTGACCGTAGCCGAGGAGTTCCGTGACCACGGAGGCAAGAACGGTGAGGCTGCCGACATCATGTTCTTCATCGATAACATCTTCCGTTTCACCCAGGCTGGTTCTGAGGTGTCTGCGCTCTTAGGTCGTATGCCATCAGCCGTAGGTTATCAGCCAACACTGGCTTCTGAGATGGGTGCCATGCAGGAGCGAATCACTTCTACCAAGAATGGTTCCATCACCTCAGTACAGGCCGTTTATGTGCCTGCCGATGACTTGACCGACCCTGCTCCAGCCACCACCTTTACTCACCTGGATGCCACCACAGAGCTTTCACGTAAGATTGCATCTCTGGGTATCTATCCTGCCGTAGATCCGCTGGGTTCTACCTCTCGTATCCTCGATCCGCTGATTGTGGGCAAGGCTCATTACGACTGTGCGCAGCGAGTAAAGCAGTTGCTGCAGCGTTACAACGAGTTGCAGGATATCATCGCCATCCTCGGTATGGATGAGCTTTCTGATGAGGATAAGTTGACCGTGAACCGTGCACGCCGTGTACAGCGTTTCCTGAGTCAGCCATTCACCGTAGCAGAGCAGTTCACCGGTTTGAAGGGTGTGATGGTACCAATCGAAGAGACTATCAAGGGCTTCAACGCCATCCTCGACGGCGAGGTGGATGACCTGCCAGAGCAGGCATTCCTCAACGTAGGAACTATCGAGGATGCGAAGGAGAAGGCTAAGCAGTTGCTCGCAGCAGCACAGGGATAATCTTTAAATCCACGGCTTATGTTACAGCTAAAGATAGTATCTCCTGAGAAAGTAGTCTTCCAGGGTGAGGTAGAGAGCGTACTGGTTCCGGGAACCCTCGGCTCGTTCGAGATTCTCAAGGATCACGCGCCTATCATCTCTTCGCTCGAAATGGGCAAGGTGGAATACACCACCAAGGAAGGCAAGCAGGCAATGAATATCAAGGGCGGATTCGTGGAATGTAAGAAAAACGAAGTAAGCCTCTGCGTAGAAGTTTAAAAAATAGAATTTATGGAAAAAGATGAAAAGATGCGCTTGCAGGCTATCAGGCAGGCAGGTATCAAGTACAAGCAGATTTCTCTGTGGATGACAGCAGCCATGGCGCTCGCCATCCTCTTCAGCTGCAGAATCTCTGCAAAATGCGATGATATTATTGCCCAGGTGGTTAACCCGCTGATAGTGAGTGCGATATTCTCACTCGTTGCAAGTACTGCTTATGGCGAAGCCTGGAAGGCTGTGGCTAAATCATCTCCCGCCAATCTCGCCAAGTTCTACCTGGCGGCACTGGTCATCAAGATGGTAGCCGGCACCCTGGTGTTTCTCATCTACGTGCTGACATGCGACAAGCAGAACATCCTGGGATTCACCGTCATCTTCGCCCTGTTCTATGTCATGCTTCTCGTGTTCGACTGCATCTACTTCGCTCGGGTAGAGAAAAAGAGCCGTCTCTCTTAATGCGGCTCCAAGACAAATAATTAATAAACAAAGTAAGAATTAAAGAATATGAAACATCTCAAACAATTCCTCTTGATGGCGATGCTGCTCTTCACGCTGGCGCCAGTGCAGGTGTCGGCAAAGGAAAACATCGACGTGAAAGAGATATTGTGGGGTCATATCAAGGATTCTTATGAATGGCATATCACTAAGGTGGGAGACCATCCCGTAGTGATTCATCTGCCTGTCATCGTGAACACCACTACAGGCTGGCACGTGTTCTGCAGCAGCGAATTCTCGGAAGAGAAGGATGCCAACGGAGACCGTCCGGGACCTTTCAACCTGGTGATCAAGAACGGTGATGCGCAGACGAATCCCAACAAGATAGTAGAGAAGGTGGGAGGTCAGGAGGTTCGTCCTCTCGACATCTCCATCACGAAGACCGTTTGCGTGCTCTTCATCGATGCTATCATCCTGTTGCTGTGTATCCTGATTCCAGCCAGCTGGTGCAGGAAGCACAAAGTGGATGACCCTGCACCAAAGGGATTTACAGGACTGATACACATGTTCGTCATGTCGGTATATGATGATGTGATCAAGGCTACACTGGGTAAGGAAGCTCCAAAGTACGCACCATGGTTGCTTACCTGCTTCTTCTTTATCTTCGTAGCCAACATCATGGGTATCGTACCGTTCCCTCCGGGTGGTGGTAACCTGACGGGTAATATCGCCTGCACCGCATTCTTCGGTGTAACGACATTCCTGATCACCAACTTCACCGGTACGAAGGAATACTGGAAGGAAATCTTCTGGCCGGACGTACCAACGTGGTTGAAGGTGCCAGTGCCACTGATGCCATTCATCGAGCTCTTCGGAATCTTCACGAAACCGTTGGCTTTGATTATCCGACTCTTCGCCAACATGATGGCTGGCCACGCTATCGCTCTTGCGTTTGCGGCTATTATTTTCATTATGTTCAACATCAGTGAGAATATGCTGGCTAACTATTTGGCAGGTACGGGTATGACAATTGTGAGTGTTGCGATGAGTGTCTTCATGATGCTCCTCGAAATATTGGTAAGCTACATCCAGGCATTGGTATTCACCATGCTGAGTGCAGTATTCATCTCGCTGGCTCACGTACAGCCTCATGAGGCTGAGCCAGAAATCATCAAATAGAATTTAAATAAAGAAAATATTAACAACTTAAATTATAAGATTATGTTATCACTTTTATTAGCAGCAGATGCTCTCGCAAAGTTAGGTGCCGCAATCGGCGCAAGTTTGGCCGCTATTGGCGCAGGTATTGGTATCGGTCGTATTGGTGGCCAGGCTATGGACGCTATGGCTCGCCAGCCAGAGAAGATGGGCGATCTCCGTTCTTCTATGATCATCGCAGCTGCGTTGGTTGAGGGTGTTGCGTTCTTCGCAGTCATCATCGCCATCTTGGCTATCGTTATGTAATAATAGGAATATCACCCTTCCCGCCACGATTCATTCGCAAATCTTGCAGAATGTTCTCCGATATCTGATGCTCTCGGAATCTGTTCTGCGGTTTGCGGGCGGGAGGGTGACCTTTTCCAGAGTTAGTTAAAATAAAACGTTTAAGTAAAACTTTAACCAGTATATATGGATTTATTGATTCCTGATAGCGGTTTGCTTTTCTGGATGACAGTCGTTTTCCTGATTGTTTTCGTCATCTTGAGAAAGGCTGGTTTCGGAGCCATCGTCAAGATGGTGACTGAGCGCAAGGCCTTCATCGACGAGAGCCTGAAGAAAGCGCACGAAGCCAACGAGAAGCTTGCCAATATCCAAAAAGAAGGTGAATCCATCTTGCAGGAAGCTCGCGAGAAGCAGGCTGCCATCCTCAAGGAGGCTGCCGATACCCGCGATGCCATCGTAGAGAAAGCACAGGACAAGGCTCGCGAAGAGGGCGCTCGTCTGCTCTCTGACGCCAAGGCGCAGATTGAGACCGAGAAGCAGAATGCCATCCGCGAAATCCGTGGACAGGTAGCCGAGCTCTCTGTACAGATTGCAGAGAAGGTGCTCAAGGCTAAGCTCTCTGACGACAAGGCACAGATGGATATGATAAATCGACTGCTGGACGAGGTTTCTTCTGACAACAAATAGTAAAGCTTATGGATATAGGTGTAATATCGGTGCGTTATGCCCGTGCCCTCATCAAGGCCGCACTTGGCATGAAGCTCGAAGATCAGGTGTACCAGGAGATGCAGACGCTCTACAAGAGCTACATCGACGTGCCTGAACTGAGATTTACGATAGACAACCCTATGCTTTCCAAGGACAAGAAGCAGGCGCTTCTCACTACAGCCCTGGGTAAGAACCCATCGGATCTGAGCAAGAAGTTCATCGCACTCGTCCTGAAGGAGGATAGGGAGAGCACCCTGCAATTCATGGCTGCTTCGTATATCACTCTTTACAGGAAACAGAAGAACATCATCCGCGGTAAGCTGATCACCGCCACTGCCGTTGATGCCTCTACAGAGGACAAGATGCGCAAGATGGTGGAGCAGAGAACGCAAGGTACTGTGGAGTTCAAGACTGAGGTGAACCCTGATCTGATCGGTGGGTTCATCCTTGAGTATGATACTTACAGAATGGATGCGAGCGTGAAGACCAAGCTCAACAACATTCTGACACAGCTCAAAAAGTAAAAACAATTAAAGTAAATAACAACATGTCAGATAAAATTAAACCAAGTGAGGTGTCTGAAGTGCTTCAGCAGCAGCTCCAGGAGGTGAATGGCTCTCAGCAGTTTGACGAGGTGGGTACTGTGCTTACCGTCAGCGATGGCGTGGCTCGTATCTACGGTCTGCGCAATGCAGAGGCTAATGAGCTTCTTGAGTTCGAGAACGGCACGATGGCTATCGTCATGAACCTTGAGGAAGACAATGTAGGTTGTGTCCTCCTGGGTCCTACTGCTGGCATCAAGGAGGGACAGAGCGTGAAGCGTACTCACCGTATCGCTTCTATCCGCGTGAACGACAATTTCTTAGGTCGTGTCGTTAACCCTCTGGGTCAGGCTATCGATGGTCTCGGTGATATCGATCTCACCGGTGCTTTCGAGATGCCGCTGGACCGCAAGGCTCCTGGTGTGATCTATCGTCAGCCAGTAAAGGAACCTCTCCAGACAGGTTTGAAGGCTGTCGATTCCATGATTCCTATTGGTCGTGGACAGCGTGAGTTGATTATCGGCGACCGTCAGACTGGTAAGACTGCCATCGCAGTGGATACCATCATCAACCAGAAGAGTTTCTATGAGGCAGGCAAGCCTGTATATTGTATCTATGTAGCCATCGGTCAGAAAGCATCTACCGTTGCAGCATTGGTACAGAACCTGAAGGAGCACGGTGCCCTGCCATATACCATCATCGTAAGTGCTACCGCTGCCGATCCTGCAGCCATGCAGTATTACGCACCATTCGCCGGTGCAGCCATCGGTGAGTACTTCCGCGACCGCGGTTACTCAGCCCTCGTAGTATATGATGACTTGAGTAAGCAGGCTGTGGCTTATCGTGAGGTATCATTGATCCTCCGCCGTCCATCAGGACGTGAGGCTTATCCTGGTGATGTGTTCTATCTCCACTCTCGTCTGTTGGAGCGTGCCGCTCGTATCAACGACCAGCAGGAGGTAGCCGAGCAGATGAACGACCTTCCTGAGTGCCTGAAGGGCAAGGTGAAGGGTGGCGGTTCCTTGACAGCCCTCCCAATCATCGAGACCCAGGCTGGTGACGTTTCTGCATACATCCCAACCAACGTGATTTCCATCACCGACGGTCAGATCTTCCTGGAGACCGACCTCTTCAACCAGGGCTTCCGCCCAGCTATCAACGTAGGTATCTCTGTATCTCGTGTAGGTGGTTCTGCCCAGATCAAGAGTATGAAGAAGGTGGCTGGTACCCTGAAGATTGATATGGCTCAGTATCGTGAGCTGGAGGCTTTCTCTAAGTTCTCTAGCGATATGGATGCCGTAACAGCGATGACATTGGACCGTGGTAGAAAGAACGACAAGTTGCTGATTCAGCCTCAGTATCGCCCTATGCCAGTGGGCGAGCAGGTGGCTATCCTCTATTGTGGTGTGCACGGATTGATGCACGACGTGCCAATGGATAAGGTTCGCGAGTGCCAGGATCAGTTCCTCGACGCTATGCGCAGCCAGCACGCCGATGTAATCGAGACTTTGGCTGATGGTAAGCTCACCGATGATTGCATTGCGGTGATTGAGGAAACCATGGCTAATGTAGCAGGACAATATAAAGCGTAATAGCCTATGCCGTCGTTAAAAGAGATTAAGACTCGCATCGCCAGCGTCAACAGTACCCGTAAGATTACGAGTGCGATGAAGATGGTGGCATCCAGCAAGTTGCATCATGCTCAGGTAGCTATCCAGAATATGCTGCCTTATGAGAATATGCTGGAGCATATCCTGAAGAGCTTCCTGGTGAGTACTCCGAATGTGGACCATGAATTGCAGGTGGAGCACAAGGAAATCAAGCGTGTGGCTCTCATCGTATATAGCTCTAACAGCAGCTTGTGTGGTGGTTTCAACTCCAACGTCATCAAGATGATGATTCAGGCGGTGGACGAGTATAAGGCTCATGGCATTGACGACATCACGGTATATCCTATCGGCAGAAAGGTGGCTGAGAAGGCACAGAAGCTGGGTTTGAAGATTGGCGGTAACTTCATGGATCTCGCCGATCATCCTAATTCCAGTGCTTGTGCCGACATCGCCCGCAAGCTTGCCAAGCAGTATGCTGCTGGCGAACTCGACAAGGTGGAGATGATCTATCACCACTTCAAGAGTGCCGGTTCGCAGATCCTGACCCAGAAGACTTTCCTGCCTATCGACCTCAGCACTGAGGCGATAGGAGAGGACAACGACCGTGACCTCACATCGAATGTGGTTACGGCAAAGGCTCAGGAGTATCTGCGCAAGAAGCAGGCTAGTGAGGATGAAAGACAGCGTGCAGAGGCACATCCTCTGAACGACGACTTCATCGTGGAGCCGGATCTGGAGACTGTATTGGGAGTCTTGATTCCTAAGCAGCTTCATCTGATGGTTTACACTGCTTTGTTGGATAGTCAGGCGAGTGAGCATGCAGCCCGTATGGTTGCCATGCAGACTGCTACGGATAATGCCGATGAACTCTTGCGTGAACTCAATCTGCAGTACAACAAGAGTCGTCAACAGGCCATTACGAATGAATTGCTGGATATTGTGGGAGGTAGCGTAAATAATTAATAATTAAATACCAAAATTCCCCGTTTTATCATAAAAAAAGAGGTAACTTCCCGTTTTGGGGTGGTTACCTCTTTTTTTATGTCTTATGTCTTATGTCTTATGTCTTATGTCTTATGTCTTATGTCTTATGTCTTATGTCTTATGTCTTATGTCTTATGTCTTATGCTTTATGTTTTCTTTTATTTTGTTTTCTTTTACTTGTTTTCTTTCTTGTTTTTTTCTTCATCTTTATTTGCCAGTATATTTCTTGATGGCATTGATAAATGTATCGCCATATTTCTTGATCTTGAATTCGCCGATACCGCTGATGAGACCGAATGCCTGGAGGGTGGTTGGCTTCATCTTCGTCAATTCGTGCAGACTCTTATCCGATAATACGATGTATGGAGGATAGCCCTGTTCATCGGCAAGATTCTTACGGATCTTACGCAGATATTCGAAAAGCTTCTTATCTTCTACATCCGCCATTTCATTCTCGAAAATCACACGCTCGGCATGTACCACTGGGATATTATTTCCTGCATATCCACTTCTTCCTGATCTTCCTCTGGCTCCTCTTCCTTGAGTCTGGTTCTGCAGGTCTTTGTTCTCCATAATCGCCAATGAAACCTGGTGTTCACCCTTGAGAACCTTCCAACCCAATGGCGTGACCTTCATCTGGTTATGCATATTATACGCTACCTCGAAGAATCCCATCTGAAGCATCTGCAGCAGATAGGTCTGCCAATCGCGAACGCTTACATCCTTGCCCACTCCGAAGGTCTTCAATTCGTTATGGTGATTTCTAGCAATGGCAGGCGTCTGCATACCTCTCAATATCTCTATACAGGTACCTACGGCAATCTTTTCTCCCGCACGGACCACGGCACTCAGCGCCTTTTGGGTAAGCACGGTACCATCGAAGGTACGTGGAGGATTGTTGCAGACATCACAATGCCCGCAATCCTTGCTGGAGGTCTCTCCGAAATAATTCAGGAGGATTCTTCTCCGGCAGACTCTCGATTCGGCGTATTCTTCCATTCTTCGCAGTTTTTCCAGATTTACCGATTTCTGTCCGCTTTCTTCGCAGAAAGTACGGAGGGTGATGATATCTGCCATCGAATAGAACAATACCGTATCGGCAGGAGCGCCGTCTCTTCCGGCTCGTCCTATCTCCTGATAGAAACTCTCGATGCTCTTCGGCATGTTGTAGTGAATCACCCATCTCACGTTACCCTTGTCGATACCCATTCCGAAGGCGATGGTAGCGCACACCACTTCTATCTGGTCCATCTTGAAACGTTCCTGTACAGAGGCTCGCTGCTGGGCGGAGAGTCCGGCATGGTAAGCTTCTGCCTGTATGCCATGCTCCTGCAAAGCCTCTGCTACCATCTCCGTATTCTTGCGCGAGAGACAGTAGATGATGCCTGCCTCGTCTGGGCGACGGGCGATGAAATGGTAAATGAATTTCAGCTTCTCCTTCTTCGTGCTTTCCTGGCGCACGGTGAGGCTGAGGTTCGGACGGTCGAAACTGCTCACAAAGGTCTGCCCATTCAGGTGCAGCTGGTTGATGATGTCCTCTCGGGTAATCTTATCGGCTGTAGCCGTGAGCGCCATCACCGGCACGCCATTGAATTTCTCGTGCAGGAGTCCGAGCTGGGAATACTCCGGACGGAAGTCGTGCCCCCACTGGCTGATACAGTGGGCTTCATCTACGGCGAAGAGCGAAATCTTGATGTTGCAGAACAGATAAGGTATCTCGCTGAGGAGTTTCTCGGGTGAAACATAGAGTAGTTTCAGTTCGCCCGCCTCGCATCTTCTGCGGATGATGAGGTCGTCGGTTACATCGTTGCCGCTGTTGAGAGCTTCGGCAGGAATGCCGTTCGCCTTGAGGGCTTCCACCTGGTCGTGCATCAGACTGATGAGTGGTGAAATGACCACTGCTGTTCCCTCCATAGCCAGCGCCGGAACCTGATAGCACAGACTCTTTCCTCCGCCCGTCGGCATCAGCACCAGACAGTCGTTACCTTGCATCACTTCCCGGATGATGGCTTCCTGGTTGGGTCGGAAGGAATCGTATCCGAAGTAAGATTTCAATATCTCGTTGATTTGCATAATCGTATTATCATTTCTTAGAATTCCTTCTCACTTTCTCCAGGTAGTTCTTTCATTTGCAGTGCCCCTTTATTCCATCTAGAGCGCCTGGTGAAAGTAGGGTGGTTATTCTACTTATTTTCTACTATATTCCTGCAAAGTTACTAAAAAAATAGGAGAAAACTCTCCTTTATAGTAGTAAAAGTGCGAAAAGTAGGCAGAAAAGTTTGAAAATCCAAATAATTGTCGTACTTTTGCGCTAGAAATAAAGGTTTAGAACATGGCAAATTGTAATGTAAACACCCACGAGCGCTTTGCCGACATCCAGATGCTGCGTTACGAGCTGAAGGGATTCGAGGCATTGTCGCTCAATCAGAAATTGTATATTTACTGCCTGGCAAAGGCTACCCTGATGGGACGTGACATCACGTTCGACCAGCAGGGAAAGTACAACCTGCGCATTCGCAAAACCCTGGAGGCAATCTATCGCCATTACAAGGGTATCATCGGAGAGGCTATCGAAAACACGGAGACTGCAAGCGATACTACTACTCAAATTAAAACTTCTTCCGAAGAATTCAAGGCTTCCGAAGAATTCAAGGCTTTCGAAGTATATCTCAAGCGCGTATGGTTTGCCAGCGGCATCCATCATCATTATGGCTGCGAGAAATTCAAGCCGGCATTCTCTGAGGAATTCTTCTATCAGTTGATGGAGGAAATCTCAGAGGAAGAGTTGCCGCTCAAGAGAGGAGAGAGCAAGGAAGATCTCCTCGCTCAGCTCGTACCTGTCATCTTCGACCCGGAGGTGATGCCGAAGCGAGTGAACCAGACCGATGGAGAGGACCTGGTAAAGACTTCTGCCTGCAACTTCTATGAGAATGTGACTCAGGCGGAAGTGGAGAGATTCTATGCCCGATTGAAGGATGCGTCTAACCCGACACCTCCATCTTACGGACTCAATTCCAAGCTTACCAAGCGCAATAACGAGATGATAGAGCTGGTGTGGAAGGAGGACGGACTCTATAGTGAGCCTATCAAGGAAATCGTTTCCTGGTTGCTCAAGGCGCAGAAATTCGCTGAAAATGAGGGACAGAAGCATGTCATCGACCTGCTCGTGAAGTTCTATCGTACTGGTAATCTTGAGGATTTTGACCGATACAGCATCGCCTGGGTGGAGCAGCACGAAGGCATGGTGGATTTCATCAACGGATTCATCGAGGTATATGGCGACCCATTGGGATTGAAAGGAACCTGGGAGGGTATCGTGGAATACAAGGACCTGGAGGCTACCCAGCGAACCCAGACCATCAGTAAGAATGCTCAGTGGTTTGAGGATCATTCGCCTGTGGATCCACGTTTCCGCAAACCGGAGGTGAAGGGTGTTACAGCCAATGTTATCTGTGCGGCGATGCTCGGCGGAGAGGAATATCCTGCTTCGGCTATCGGCATCAATCTGCCTAATGCCAACTGGATCCGTCAGGAGCACGGTTCGAAGAGCGTTACCATCGGCAATCTGACTGATGCCTACAACAAGGCGGCTCAGGGCAACGGATTCAGAGATGAGTTTGTCATCGATGAGGAGACTGTGGCGCTGATGAATCAGTATGCTGATATCACCGATGACCTGCATACCGACCTTCACGAGTGTCTGGGACATGGCAGCGGTCAGCTTCTTCCTGGTACCGATCCTGATGCACTGAAGGCGTATGGCAACACGATAGAGGAGGCGAGAGCCGATCTCTTCGGTCTGTACTATGTGGCTGACCATAAGCTGGTTGAGTTGGGACTGACTCCGAATGATGAAGCTTACAAGGCGCAGTATTACAGTTATTTGATGAACGGTTTGCTCACCCAGACCATCCGTATCAAGGAGGGTGATAAGATAGAGGAGGCGCACATGAGAAACCGTGCCCTCATTGCCTGGTGGACGCTGGAGCATGCCGAGGGTGCCGTGGAACTGGTGACGGAAGAGGTGAGCTATGCTTCTGCCGAGGATGCCCTGAAGGATGCTGAGGGAAATATCGTAACCACCCGAACCTATGTGAAGGTGAATGATTACGTGAAGCTCCGTCATCTCTTCGGAGAACTCCTAGCAGAGATTCAGCGCATCAAGAGCGAGGGAGATTTCGAGGCTGCACGCCAGTTGGTAGAGAAGTATGCTGTAAATATCGATCCAGACTTGCATCGCGAGATTCTGGCGAGATACAAGAAGCTGAACCTGGCTCCTTACAAGGGTTTCATCAATCCGAAGATGACGCTGGTCTATGATGAGGAGGGCAATCCTATCGATGTAAATCTCGATTACGAGGAGAGCTATACCGACCAGATGCTCCGCTATTCTGAGGAGTATGGAACCCTATAATGATTTACAAAGCTTTTGCCCCTTTCCCTTTCCCTTCGGCGGATGACCGTTGGTTCAGGGCGTGGGGCTATTCTGATTCTTTATAGATATGATATAAATAGATATGATAGATAACAAGAACGAGGAATTTCCGATAGTAGATGAAATGGGTAATATTCTGGGTGCCATCACCCGGGGGCATGCCCATGATGGATGCAAGATATTGCATCCTGTGGTTCATCTGCATGTATTCAACAGTAAGGGGGAACTGTATCTCCAGCACCGTCCGGCATGGAAGGATATCCAGCCTGATAAGTGGGATACTGCCTGTGGCGGCCATGTGGATTTAGGCGAGAGTGTGAACCAGGCGCTTCATCGTGAAGTGAGGGAGGAGCTGGGTATCACTGATTTCGAACCGGAGTCTTTAGGACATTATGTCTTTGAGAGTCAGAGAGAAAAGGAGTTGGTGTATGTTCACCGTTGTGTATATGATGGTGAGGTGAAGCCGAGCCAGGAAGAGTTGTCTGGTGGCAGATTCTGGAGTAAGGAAGAAATCAAGGAAAACATCGGAAAAGGTGTTTTCACTCCGAATTTCGAAAATGAATACCAGAAGTTTTTCATGTGATATTCTTCGTCATGTGATATTTTTCATCGGAATACGCGGAGTTATCGGAAACATTCTTGCTTTTCGGATTACGCACGGATTAAACGGAAAGCGACCTGTTCGGTCGAGGGAGCTGAAACCACATTTTATAAGGTCACGCAGATTTCGCAGATAACGCAGATTTTTTTGATTGACTCTTTTTATATCCCACAGGTTCCATTTATATCCCACAGATTCCACAGATATACACAGATTTTAGACCTAAAATCTGCGTCATCTGCGAAATCTGCGTGACTATACATCATGCAGTTCCGGTTACTCGACCGAACAGGTCGCTTTCCGTTTAATCCGTGCGTAATCCGAGAAGCAAGAATGTTTCCGATAACTCTGCGTAATCCGATGAATGATTCTACGCAGATAAAATTATATCTCGAAGATACCCTTGAGTGCCCCCTGGGCAATCTTCTCGAAATCCTCTCCGAAATCGCAGAAACGCATTACGGCATTGGCGGCAGCATGCTTGATACCCATGTTATCTCCCTGCAATGCCACGGCAGCCTGATCCAGGAACTCGTTGATTCCACGATCGTTAGGCTCCTGACCATTCGCAAAGAGACGGGCAAGGAGCTGGAAACCGGCAATCTCATAGAAAGGCTTGTCGCTGGCTATCCATTGATACGCAATCACCGGCGCATATTCCACATGCTGCAGCAGATTGAAGGCAAGCATCTCAGCCATCTCCTGGCTCTGCACCTGCTCCATCCAGATATCCGTGATTTCTGGCAGCATCTTGTCGGCAGGCATGATGAGGGTAGCAAGAATCTTGCACTCTCGGATATCCTCCTTCCAGAGTTCGATGGCAAGGTTATAATCCTTGCCGTATTCCTGCGCCATCTTCTTCAATTCATAGAATGGCACACCCCAATTCAGTTTATATCCCAAGCCCTTGTCTCGCATGGATTGCGAACCCGGACCGTTCATCAACAAGCGAAAGCTTCGCTTGATAGTCATCAGTTTCTGATGTGTTTCTTCGTTCATTGTAATATTTTAAATCTAAAGTAATGTTTAAATCTAAAGTAATGTTTTAAATCTAAAGTTTTAATACTTTGCAGAACATTCCGTCGAATTGCTCCTCGATATTCGCTGGTTTATGCTTGAAGATGCCGAAGATGGCACTGCCGCTTCCACTCATAGCTGCATATACGGCCCCCAGATTATAGAGCTTCTGCTTGATATCTGCTAACTCTGGATGCATCGCAAAGATAGGCGCCTCGAAATCGTTGACAAGCTCATCCTTCCAGGTCTCGATAGGTTGGCGAACGATGTCGCGGCAGCATTTCGCAGGCTTCTTAGGAGTGATGGCAGCGTAGGCATCCTTGGTGCTTACAGCGATGTCGTCACGCTTTACAATCACGATGTAATATCCCTTCATGTTATCTCCAGGACCGCTTACCGGCATCAGTACATCGCCGATACCCTCAGCATAGCAGGCTGTATCTCCATTCTCAGGGTCCGCACTGATGAAGTAGGCACAGTCGGCACCCAACTTGGCAGCATATCGCTCCATTTCAGGAATACCGATGTTCAGGCGGAAACGCTCATCGAGCAGACGAATCATGTAGGCAGCATCCGCAGAGCCGCCACCCATTCCTGCCTGAGATGGGATACGCTTGACGAGATGCGTATGAATGCGGGGAATCTTGAAGTCGGCAGCCAGCATATTATATGCCTTCACCACCAGGTTCTTCTGTTCATCGCAATCCACGGCATTGCCTGTAATCTTCAGGTCGCAGGCTACCTCGCTAGGAAACTCATCTCCCATCAGCTTGATCTCCAAGGCATCAGTCAGGGGGATAGGGTAGAATACGGTTTCCAGGTTGTGGTAACCATCAGCGCGCTTGCTTACTATATTTAAGCCAAGGTTAATCTTGGCGCATGGAAATGTAATCATAATCAATAATGTTTAAGAGTAATACGTTAACTATATGCAATCTATATAATCTATATGCACAATATGCAATCTATATGCAATCTACTTGCAAAGATATAAAAAATATCCCAAACCCGGTGCTTTTCATCAAGATTATTTTCTTACTTGCATTAAAAATATTAAAAACATCCATATTCTGCAATATCTTTTGTATCTTTGCAAAGTGTATCCTCATTTCAGAAAGAGTGATTCTGCCTGAGGGAAAATATATTTTGAGTTAAGGATAATTGTATTTATCCTTAAGGATAGATAGATAATTAGATAAAAATAAAAAATAAATAGAAATATGAAGAAAGGTGATAAAGTAAGATTCCTGAGCGAAGTGGGCGGCGGAAAGGTGGCCGGCTTCCAGGGCAAAAACATAGTGTTGGTTGAGGATGAAGATGGATTCGAGATTCCGATGCCGATCAACGAGGTGGTAGTGGTAGAGCAGGACGACTATGCCATGGGCAAGATGATTTCTGCCAAGATGGATGCCAAGCAGAAGGCTGAAGAGCATGCCAACACCGAACTGCATCAGGACAGCAGAAGCATCAAGGCTATCCTGAACGAGCACGATACCGACGTGGATATGAACGTAGAGGAATATGATGCTGCCGACCGCGAGATTACCTTCGTGAAGCAGGTTCAGGAGCGTACGGGCGGCAACAAGCTCAGTGCTTACCTCGCCTTCGTGCCAATCGACATCAAGGATGTAACCAATACCCGCTTCGAGTCGTATATGGTGAACGACAGCAACTACTATCTGCGCTACACCTATCTCGTAGCTGAGGGCAATGCGTGGACCCTGAAGGCGGAGGGTGAAATCGAGCCAAACACCAAGCTCTTCATCGAGGAATTCGGTCGTGAGGCTCTGAATGAGATGGAGCACATCGCCATCCAGATGATTGCCTACAAGAAGGACAAGCCATTCCTGCTGAAGCCAGCTACAGACGTTCAGTTCCGCCTCGACCCGGTGAAGTTCTACAAGCTCCATCTTTTTGAGGAGAATGATTTCTTCGAGACTCCAGCCTATCTCTTCACTATCGTGGAGAACGACGAGGTAGCCCGTCCGCTGGTCATCGATTCCAAGCGCTTGAAGGAGCAAATGTACAAGGACGAGAAGGTGATTGCCAACACCAGCAAGAAGAAGAGCAAGAAGGATGACGGTACTCTCGTCATCGATCTTCATGCAGATGAAGTGCTCGAAACAACTGCTGGAATGAATTCTGCTGATATCCTTCATTATCAGATGGATATCTTCAAGAAGACAATGGCAGAGAACAAGAAGAACAAGGGTCAGAAGATCATCTTCATCCATGGCAAGGGCGAGGGCGTTCTGCGCCAGGCGCTCATCCATGAGTTGAATTATCGCTATAAGAACTGCACCTATCAGGATGCTTCCTTCCAGGAGTATGGATATGGTGCCACACAGGTAACAATAAAGTAATTTATTATGAAGTACGGATTTATGAAGGTGGCAAGTGCCATCCCTGCCGTCAAGGTAGGCGATGTAATCTTCAACACCCAACAGATAGAAGATCTGATAGCCCAGGCAGAAGGCAAGGGCGTAGAGATCATTACCTTCCCGGAATTGTCTATCACAGGCTATTCCTGTCAGGACCTTTTCCGCCAGCAGATGCTCCTGGAATCATCCGAGCAGGCGGTGATGATGCTGCTCGATTTCACCCGCAAGCTCGACATCATCTCCATTGTCGGCGCTCCGGTAGTGGTTGGCGATTTGCTGCTGAATTGCGGTATCGTGATCCAGCACGGACAGATCCTGGGCATCGTGCCTAAGACCTATCTCCCTAACTACAGCGAGTTCTACGAGAAGCGCTGGTTTGCCTCTGCGCAGGACTTGCGCGATTGCGAGGTTCGCTATGCCGGACATAAGGTGAAACTGACCCCCGATGTGCAGATTTTCCACACCTACGACGGCGTGCAGTTTGGCGTAGAGATATGCGAGGATGTATGGGCTCCGGCTCCTCCTAGCAACAAGCTGGCACTGGCTGGTGCCGACCTCATCTTCAACCTCTCTGCGAGCGATGAACTCATCGGAAAGCACAACTATCTGAAGAGTCTGCTGAGCCAGCAGAGTGCCCGCACCATGACCGGATACGTGTATAGTTCCTGCGGTTTCGGTGAGAGTACACAGGATGTGGTATATGGCGGAAATGCCCTGATTTACGAGAATGGAGCTTTACTTGCACAAGGTGAGCGTTTCTCTCTTGATCCTCAGATGGTTATCGCGCAGGTTGATGTAGAGAAACTCCGTTCGGAGCGTCGCACCAATTCCACCTATGTCAACGCCCAGCGTAACATCAAATATTCGGTTCTCGGCGGACAGTTCAACATCCGTAACATCGATGCCGATCCTACTGAGAACGAGCGTGAATTCGTGTTGGAGAGAGAGGTGAATCCGCATCCTTTTATTCCTACCAGCAGCGATATGGATGCCTCCTGCGAGGAGATTTTCAATATCCAGCTGATGGGTCTTGCCAAGCGCATCGTCCATACCCATGCCAAGACGGTGGTGGTGGGTATCAGTGGCGGATTGGATTCCACTCTTGCCCTGCTCGTCTGCGTCAAGGCTTTCGATAAGCTGAAGATGGATCGCCGTGGCATCGTGGGTGTTACCATGCCAGGTTTCGGCACCACCGATAGAACATATAATAATGCCATCTCTCTGATGCAGAGTCTGGGCATCACCATCCGTGAAATCAGCATCGCCAAGGCAGTGACACAGCATTTCGAGGACATCGGTCATGATGCCAGCGTGCATGATGTGACCTACGAGAATTCGCAGGCACGTGAGCGTACGCAGATTCTGATGGACCTTGCCAACAAGATGGGCGGTATGGTGATAGGTACCGGCGACCTTTCTGAGCTGGCTTTGGGCTGGGCCACCTATAATGGCGATCACATGAGCATGTATGGCGTGAATGCCAGCATCCCTAAGACCCTGATTCGTCATCTGGTAAACCATGTTGCCGAGAGTGGGGTAGATGAGCAGAGCCGCATCACCCTGCGCGACATCATCGACACACCTATCAGTCCGGAACTGATTCCTGCTGATGAAAATGGTAACATCAAGCAGAAGACGGAAGACCTGGTGGGACCATACGAGCTGCACGATTTCTTCCTCTATTACTTCCTGCGTTTCGGTTTCCGTCCTGCCAAGATTTATATGTTGGCTAAGAAGGCGTTCATCGATACCAAGCTGGAGCGTGTGAAGATCAGCGACAACGATCCTGATTCCTACGATGAGGAGACCATCAAGAAATGGCTCAAGACATTTGTTCGCCGTTTCTTCAACCAGCAGTTCAAGCGCAGCTGTCTGCCTGATGGTCCGAAGGTGGGAAGTGTGAGCCTGAGTCCTCGTGGCGACTGGCGCATGCCTAGCGATGCCGCATCCACCATCTGGCTGCAAGAGGCAGAAAATAGGATTTGTGATAATTAATAAAAAATAAAAGTTATGGATTTTGCATTAACTATAGTTTTGATGGGATTCGCTGAAGGAATGACTATTGTTTATGGCGTTTTGGCAGTGATAGCATCTATTATGTTACTTTGGCTGAAAAGTAAGTGGGGCCAGAAGTGGTTGGATAGTCTGGACTGATTTCCAACCCTCAGCAGTTTTGGATTTTTGCGTTTAGGCTGATGGCTTTTCCAGTCAGCCTTAACAGAATATTGATTCCCGATTTGAGCATTCGATACTATTTTGGTGCTCAAATCGGGATTTTTAATAGAAAAATTATTAATTTATTACCTCTATATTCGGGAAAAACATATTTTTTTTGTAACTTTGCGCCCAAAAGTAAAAACAATATAAAATTTAATAGATAATATGGCTAAGAAATTTGCCGAGCACAATGGTCTGAATCTTACTCAGACAAACAATGACGTACTAGCAGCGTGGGAGAAAAATGATATCTTCCACAAGTCTATCGATGAGCGTGAAGGCTGCCCTCAGTTTATCTTCTTCGAGGGTCCTCCATCTGCTAATGGCCACCCGGGTATTCACCACGTGTTGGCACGTAGTATCAAGGATACTTTCAACAGATACAAGACGATGAAGGGATTCCAGGTTCACCGTAAGGCGGGATGGGATACCCACGGACTCCCTGTTGAACTCGGTGTCGAGAAGGAACTCGGCATCACCAAGAAGGATATCGACAACAAGGCTTCTGAGAAGTATATCTCTACAGAAGACTACAACCACAAGTGCCGCGAGAACGTGATGAAGTTCACCGCTGAGTGGCGCGAGTTGACCGAGAAGATGGGTTACTTCGTAGATCTCGATCATCCTTATATCACCTACGATAACAAGTTTATCGAGACACTCTGGTGGCTCCTCAAGCAGCTCTACAACAAGGGCCTGCTCTACAAGGGTTACACCATCCAGCCATATTCTCCAGGCGCAGGTACAGGTTTGAGCTCTCACGAGTTGAACCAGCCTGGATGCTATCGCGATGTAAAGGACCTTACCACCACAGCCCAGTTCCTCATCAAGGATCCTAAGGCAGAGTGGACCAAGTGGGGCAAGCCTTACTTCATCGCATGGACCACTACACCTTGGACTTTGCCATCAAACGTGGCTCTCTGTGTGGGTCCTAAGATTGACTATGTAGCCATCGAGACCTACAACCTCTACAATGGCGAGCCTATGACTCTCGTGATGGCTGAGGCTCTGGTAGGTTCATATCTCAAGGCCGACCAGGAGTGCAAGGAGGGTGATCTCCTGCCATTCGACAAGGAGAAGAAGCAGTGCCCATGGCGCATTATCGACCACATGAAGGGTACAGAACTCGAAGGCTTGCACTACGAGCAGCTCCTGCCATGGGTGAAGCCATGCGAGAAGGTTGATGCTTTTGCTCCAGCTTTCGTTACAGAATATGCTGCTGCTCATCCTGAGAAGGTATTCGCTTCTGAGGATGGCCGAGATAAGTTCGTTGAGATGGATAGCGAGGCTTTCCGCGTAATCCTCGGCGACTATGTTACTACCGATGACGGTACAGGTATCGTGCACATCGCTCCTACATTCGGTGCCGATGATGCCAAGGTGGCTAAGGATGCCAACATCCCAGGCCTCTACCTTATTAATAAGAAGGGTGAGACCCGCCCAATGGTTGACCTGCAGGGTAAGTTCTATCTCATCGAAGACCTCGATGACAACTTCGTAAGCGCTTGCGTCAACAAGGAGGCATACGGTCATCACGCAGGCGACTACGTGAAGAATGCCTACGACCCACAGTTTAATGTGGATGGTGTTTGGGACAAGAAGGCTTCTGACAAGGCTGAAGACCTGAACATCGTGCTCTGCTACGAACTGAAGCAGGAGGGAAAGGCTTTCAAGAGCGAGAAGCACGTGCACAACTATCCTCACTGCTGGCGTACTGATAAGCCTATCCTCTACTACCCATTGGATAGCTGGTTTATCAAGGATACAGCCCGCAAGGAGCGCATGGTAGAATTGAACAAGACCATCAACTGGCAGCCAGAGAGCACCGGTACAGGCCGTTTCGGCAACTGGCTCGAGAACCTGAACGACTGGAACCTTTCACGTTCCCGCTTCTGGGGTACTCCATTGCCTATCTGGCGTGATGAGAACCGTGGCGAGAAGTGCATCGGCAGCCTCGAGGAACTCTATGCTGAAATCGAGAAGTCGGTGGCTGCTGGCATCATGCAGAGCAACCCACTGAAGGAGAATGGTTTCGTGCCTGGCGACTACAGTCAGGAGAACTATGATAAGATTGACCTCCACCGTCCATACGTTGACAAGATTGTATTGGTTAACGAGGAGGGCAAGCCAATGTATCGTGAGAGCGACCTGATTGACGTTTGGTTCGATTCTGGTTCAATGCCTTACGCCCAGCTCCACTACCCATTCGAGGGTGAGATGGCTCGCGGCACAGAGGCAGATCGCGATGCACTCATCCACAGCACCTACGAGGGATACGCTATTCCTCCTAAGTTCTATCCAGCCGACTTCATCAACGAGGGCGTGGATCAGACCCGTGGATGGTTCTTCACCCTGCACGCCATCGCTACCATGGTATTCGACAGCGTAGCTTTCAAGAACGTTATCTCTACAGGTCTCGTTCTCGATGCCAAGGGTAACAAGATGAGTAAGCACGTGGGTAACGTAACCAACCCATTCGAGATGATCGACAAGTATGGTGCCGACCCAGTTCGTTTCTATATGATGACCAACAGCGAGCCTTGGGACAACCTGAAGTTCGACCCTAACGGTGTAGATGAGACCCGTCGTAAGTTCTTCGGAACCTTGTATAACACCTACAGCTTCTTCGCCCTCTACGCTAATGTAGATGGTTTCGATGCAGCTGCAGCTCAGGTGCCATTCGAGAAGCGCCCAGAGATCGACCGCTGGATTCTCTCTTCACTCAATACTCTCATCAAGGGCGTTGACAGGGAGTTGGCTGGCTTCGACCCAACCCGTGCAGGCCGTCTTATCGACGCATTCGTCAACGATGACCTCTCTAACTGGTACGTTCGTCTGAACCGTAAACGTTTCTGGGGTAAGGAAATGAGTGAGGATAAGCTCAGCGCTTACCAGACTCTCTATACCTGCCTGATGACAGTGGCTAAGCTCTTGGCACCATTTGCTCCATTCTATGCAGACGAGTTGTATCACGACTTGGGTGGCGAGTTGGAGAGCGTACATCTGGCACAGTTCCCTGTAGCCGATGAGGCTGCTATCGACGCCGACCTGGAGGAGCGTATGGCCATCGCCCAGAAGATTACTTCTATGGTATTGGCATTGCGCCGCAAGGTGAACATCAAGGTTCGTCAGCCACTGCAGCAGATCATGATTCCAGCCGTAGATGATGTACAGAAGGCACACATCGAGGCAGTAGCAGGACTGTTGAAGAACGAGGTGAACGTGAAGGAGGTTAACTTCATTGAGGGTCAGGGTGTTCTCGTAAAGAAGGTGAAGTGTAACTTCAGAGTGATGGGTAAGAAGTTCGGCAAGCTGATGAAGGGTGTTGCCGCCCAGATGTCAGCGCTCGACCAGGACCAGATTGCAGCCTTCGAGAAGGCAGGCAACATCACATTGAATATTGACGGACAGGAAGCCGTAGTAGAGGTAGCCGACGTGGAGATTATCTCAGAGGATATCCCAGGATGGCTCGTATCTAACGAGGGCAATCTGACCGTAGCGCTTGAGGTAGAGTTGACTCCTGAATTGAAGAAGGAGGGTATGGCTCGTGAGCTGATCAACCGTATCCAGAACCTCCGCAAGGAGACTGGTCTGGAGATTACCGACCGCATCAAGGTGACTGTGGCTTCAAATGAGGAGACCAACGCAGCCATCGAGTCATTCGGCGACTACATCAAGGGGCAGGTACTGGCTGACAGCATCGAAATCGGCGCCAACGCAGGTGTTGAGACCGAGTTTGATGGCTTTAAGTTGAACATTCTCGTAGAGAAGAATTAAATAGTTAGGAGTTAGAAGTTAGGAGTTAGGAGTTTTTCCAAACTACTCGCTTCTAACTTCTATTCCTTAAAACTCTAGTCTAACTTTTATAACAAAACAACGTCTATGGCTAACGAAAAGGCACGTTATAGCGATGTAGAACTCGAGGAGTTCCGCGCTATCATTGAAGAGAAATTAAAGGTGGCAAAGCAGACCTACCGCGACTGTATGGCTCAGCTCAACCACTCAGATAGTAATGATGTGGTAGATACATCACCAACCTACAAGGCTCTTGAGGAGGGCAGCGAGGCACAGAGCAAGGAGGAAATTATCCAGATGGCTCAGCGCCAGCAGAAGTTCATCAAGGGTCTGGAGGCTGCGCTGGTTCGCATTCAGAACAAGACCTATGGCATCGACCGCGAGACGGGTGAGTTGATTCCTAAGGAGCGCTTGCGTGCCGTACCTCATGCCACATTGAGTGTAGCTTCGAAGGAGGCTAGAAAGAAATAATAAATGGAGAAAAAAAGGAATTTACATATCGGCTGGCTCGTCACGGCAATGGTGGTTGTGCTGCTTATCATCGACCAATGGATTAAGCTGTACATCAAGACCCACTTTTGCCTTGGCGAGTCTGTTCGTGTTACAGATTGGTTTTTTATCGATTTCATTGAGAACAACGGAATGGCGTGGGGCATGTCGTTTATCGGCAAGTTCTGGCTCAGCCTGCTGCGCTCTGTAGCCATCGTCGCTCTCATCGTCTATCTCTATCGCATCATCAGGAGGGGTACGCATCGTCTGCTCTACATCATCCTCGTAGCCCTGGTACTTACGGGTGCCATCGGCAATATGATCGATTCGATGTTCTATGGTCTGATGTTCACTGCATCCTCGCCTTATTACGTATCTTATATGGTACCGTTCGGCGATGGATATGCACCTTTCTTCATGGGTAAGGTAGTGGATATGTTCCGCTTCCCGTTCTTCAGCTATACCTGGCCGGAGTGGGTACCTTTCTGGGGTGGTCAGCAGGGAACATTCTTCGATCCTGTATTCAATTTTGCCGATGCCTGCGTCAGCGTGGGTATCATTTCCATGCTGCTCTTCTGCCGCAAGGAACTGGAGCAGCTCGGAGGAAATGACAAGAAGAAAGGGGAGAAGAAGGAGACTTCTACTCAGGCAGACAAGAAGGAGACTTCTGTTAACAAGAAAGGTAGTAAGGAAGATAACAAGGAAGATAAGAAATAGAAAGGAGGCATGAGAATGAAGAAGTTAATGATTTGTCTTGTGGCAGTGATGGCTTTGCTTTTCAGCGTTTCATCTTGCAAGCCTTCCCTGCCAGGCGGCGTCTTGTCGAAGGGCAAGATGACGGATATTCTTTATGATTATCACCTGGCTCTGGCGATGGCACACATGGATGATAACGGCGACAAGGGACAGAGCCTGGCTTACCGCGAGGCGGTGCTCCGGAAACACGATGTCACCTCTGCCGAGTTCGATTCTTCCATGGTTTATTATATGCGTCATACCGAACTGCTGGAGGATGTGTATAAGGACCTGACCGACCGTTACAACAACGAGATTACAGCCATGGGCGGTAGTGCCAAGGGGGGAGGAGAGTTTGCTAATCTCTCTGCCACCGGCGATACGGCTAATGTATGGAATCTCGCTACATCGATGATGTTTATGCCTGTAAAGCCGTTCAATAGTACCAGCTTCGATATCAAGGTGGATTCTACCTTCCATAAGGGCGACCGCCTGATGCTCGATTTCGATGCGCAGTTCATCTATCAGGATGGTATGCGCAATGGTGTTGCGATGCTCGCTGTGCAGTTTGGTAACGACAGTATTGCCCAGCGTACCATCATGATTCAGAGTACCCAGCATTATTCGGTGGAACTCTCTGATGCTGATTCACTTGGCATCAAGAGCGTGAAGGGATACTTCATGCTGATGAATGACGATAACGGCACGGGTGTCTCTTCTCAGACCACCTTGAAGCTGATGTTCCTGGAGCATATCAAGCTGATTCGCATGCATCCGCAGAAGCCTGTGGCAGCGCCGTCAGGAAGCTCTTCCTCGGCATCATCCGATAGTCTTCGCAAGGATAGTGCTTCTTCGGATGGCAAACCGCTGAAGCCGCTCAGGGAAATGAAGCCGATGATGGCAGAACCTCTTAAGACGAGATAGTGATGGAGGAGCTGAGAAGATGCGGTGCTCATACCGTGGTACTTCCCGATGGCACCATCCTGCAGCAGGCAGTGGTGGAGATTGCCGAGGGTAGAGTAGTCAACTACTATGAGTTTCGTGAGGAGCTGCCCATGACCGAATGGCTGGGCGGAGAAATCAGGGTAGAGCGTGATGAGGAAGGCATCCTCTGCGCCCTATGGAACGGGAAACGAATCAAGAGTTAACAGTTGATAGTTAACAGTTGATAGTCTTCCCCAAAAAGTAAACTATAAACATTAAACAATAAACATTAATGATATGTTAAGCGTAGATCAATTAGAAGACAAGTTGATAGACTTGGCATTTGCTGAGGATATCGGTGATGGCGACCACACAACCTTGTGTTGTATTCCTGAGGACGCCATGGGTAAGAGCCATTTGCTCATCAAGGAAGATGGCGTTTTGGCAGGTGTAGAATTGGCAAAGAAGGTATTCGCACGCTTCGATCCTACCATGAAGGTAGAGGTTCTGTTGCAGGACGGTACCCACGTGAAGAAGGGCGACATCGCTATGATCGTAGAGGGCAAGACCCGTTCGCTGCTCCAGACTGAGCGCCTCATGCTCAACATCATGCAGCGTATGAGTGGTATCGCTACTATGACAGCTAAGTATGTAAAGCGCCTTGAAGGTACCAAGACTCACATCCTCGACACCCGTAAGACTACTCCAGGTCTCCGTATGTTGGAGAAGCAGGCTGTGAAGATCGGTGGTGGTATGAACCATCGTATCGGTCTCTTCGATATGATTCTCCTCAAGGACAATCACATCGATTTCGCTGGCGGTATCGATAATGCCATCGACCGTTGCCACGCTTATCTCAAGGAGAAGGGTCTCGATCTGAAGATTGAAATCGAGGTTCGCAGCTTCGATGAACTCGACCAGGTATTGAAGCACGGCGGTGTCAACCGTATCATGCTCGATAACTTCTCAGTGCCTGATACCAAGAAGGCTGTAGATATCATCGCTGGCAAGTATGAGACTGAGTCATCTGGCGGTATCACCTACGATACCATCCGCGACTATGCAGAGCAGGGTGTTGACTTTATCTCTGTAGGTGCCTTGACACATAGTGTGAAGGGTTTGGATATGAGCTTCAAGGCTTGTGAGTAGTGAGTATATATAAATAAGGTATATTTTATGAATAAGTTTTTTGCTTCAGCCCTGATGGCTGTAGCTATGTTGGGCAGTGTCTCAGAGGCTGAGGCTTGCAGCAACTTCATTGTGGGCAAGAAGGCATCAGTAGATGGTTCTGTGATGTGTTCTTATAGTGCCGACGACTACGGAATGTTCCAGAACCTGTGCCATTATCCTGCGGCTAAACATGCCAAGGGCGAGATGCGTAAGATTTTCGACTGGGACAGTAACAAGTATTATGGGGAGATTCCTGAGGCTGCCGAGACCTACAGCGTTATCGGCAATATCAACGAGTGGCAGGTTACCATCGCCGAGACTACCTACGGCGGTCGTGAGGAGATGGTGGATTCTACCGGTATCATGGACTACGGTTCACTCATCTATGTAGCTCTCCAGCGCAGTAAGACGGCTCGCGAGGCTATCAAGGTGATGACCACCCTCGCCAATACTTATGGTTACAACTCTGGCGGTGAGACCTTCACCATCTGCGATCCTAACGAGGCTTGGATTATGGAAATGATGGGTAAGGGTGCTGGTTCCAAGGGAGCCGTATGGGTAGCTCTCCGCATTCCGGATGATGCTGTCTGTGCGCATGCCAACCAGAGCCGCATCGGCAAGTTCAACATGAAGGACAAGAAGAATGTGATGTATGCCAAGGATGTGGTATCTTTTGCCCGCAGCAAGGGTTGGTTCCAGGGCAAGGATGCTGATTTCTCCTGGAAGATGGCGTATGCAAAGCCTGATTTCTCGGGGCGTCGTTTCTGCGATGCCCGTGCCTGGGCGATGCTGAATCACTTCTATGATATGAGTCCTTATCTGGATTGGGCACTCGGCAAGAATCCTGATGCGCAGGATATGCCTCTCTGGGTGGTTCCTAACAAGAAGGTGAGTGTTCAGGATGTAGAGAATGTGATGCGCGACCATTACGAGGGTACTCCTCTTTCTGTAGCCGACGGTTCTGATATCGGCGGTGGTATCTGGGAGATGCCTTATCGTCCTACACCTTTGATGTACAAGGTGGATGGCAAGCAGTATTTCAACGAGCGTCCTGTCAGCACCCAGCAGAGTGGTTTCGTATTCGTGAGCCAGATGCGTTCATGGTTGCCAAGAGAGATTGGCGGCGTGTTCTGGTTTGCCAACGATGATGCCAATATGGCTGCGTTCACTCCTGTATATTGCTCTATGACCGAGCGTCCTGAGTGCTACAATACTCCTGGTGCTGATGCCTTGCATTTCAGCAAGAAGAACGCTTACTGGGTTTGCAACATGACCAGCAACATGGTTTATCCTCGTTACAGCCTGATGTTCCCAACCTTGAAGGAGGTTCGTGATAGCTTGGACAACAGCTATTTCGCTGCTCAGGCAGGTGTTGAGAAGAAGGCTCAGGAGCTTTATGCCCAGAACCCACAGGCTGCTGTGAAGTATCTCAACGACTACAGTGTTGAGAAGGCTCAGCAGATGTTGGGTCGCTGGAACCAGCTTTTCGAGTTCCTGGTGGTGAAGTACAATGATATGATCATCAAGCCAACCGATAAGAATGGTACCTTCGAGAAGACCCCTTATGGTTTGGGTGCTCGTTCAGTCCGTCCTGGTTATCCAGAGAAGTTTGCCAAGCAGCTTGTAAAGCAGAGTGGCGATAAGTTCCTGGTTCCTGAGGAGAAGAAATAAAACAAGAATCTCCCTATAAGTTCAGGTGTCTATCACCTGGCTTATAGGGAGATTTTGTATATCGCTCCTTCAAACTTTACTTGGTGTCTAATGAGCTTTTCAATTTCTCAATATGCTCTATTGGCAACTGGGTGGCGGCTGATACCTGATCTGTAGATAAGCCCATAGCAAGAAGGCGTTGGGCTGTGGCAATATTAGCCTTGTTCTCACCCTCAGCTAATCCCTCAGCTAATCCCTCAGCTAATCCTTCAGCTCGTCCTTCTTCTCGTCCTTCTTCTCGTCCTTCAGCTCGTCCTTCAGCTCGTCCTTCAGCTCGTCCTTCAGCTCGTCCTTCTTCTCGTCCATCGGCAAGACCTTTCTGCCAACCATCATCATAACCCGTCTTGATAACGCTGCGCTGATAGCGCAGATTCTCCATGTGACGGACATAATCATTCTTTTCCGCTACGGTCAACTTATCTATGTCCAGACATTTGCGGGCATCAGCCAAACCTGGTGCCTGGGCTGCCTCGCTGATCTCGCCGGTCTTGAGAAACTCGATCCATTCATCCAGATTGTTCACCGCCAGCTTATCAAAGTTGTTCACGCAGAGCAGATAATACTCCGGGAATATATCGCCTGCCTCACGATTCGTCTTGCGACCCTGAGGAATTTCATCACCGAAGAAGAGTTCACTCTGTCGGTTGGAGAGTTTCAGGATATCATCCGGCTGATGCAGTCCCTGGAACATCGTCTTGCCATGATATACATAATCCTTAGCCTGTCCCAATGTGAAATACACGATATTGATGGAATATACCTTGCGCACCTTGTCGTAATCATCGCCCAGACTGATATTGTCTGTGATGACCTTGGAAACTCCATAGAGCATACGGTGGAAATAGGTATGTTCCCGGGTATTCTGTATCTCGAAAATGATGAATTCTCCCTTCTCATTTTCTGCCAGAATATCCACTCTGTTGAATTTATCATTCTCGGTCTGCTGATTGCTCTCACTATCCAGGAATCGGTTGATCTTGAATTTCTCGTTCAGCAGCGAACACATAAAGCCTTCCAGCACGGCATAGTTTGCCTTGTTGCGAAGCAGGCGCTTCATCGCCCAGTCAAATCTGATATAATTTGCCATATTCTTCCTCCATGATTAATAAATCTTGTGCAAAGATACGCCGATTTTTTGTAACTTCCAAACTTTTAAAGAAGTTTTTATTCCAGCTTCTTACAGAAAACATATATTTAATTCGATTCATTTGCCAATCCTATCATAGCGATGAATATCATCCATCGTGACCGCTCATACCGCTTCTTAAAATACTGGTTGTGGTAAATAACTTTACAAGTTGAACGTTGCGGAAAAATCTCTTAAGAGAAGCTGGCGTTTCCCTTAAGGAAAAATATATTTTCCCTTAAGGAAAAAAATAAAAATCCTTAAGGGAAAATTCTCAACCTCTTCTTTCCCCATTTTCCTGGCGTTTTCGTCTGATTCTCTCTTCCTTGAATATTGTTTACACGGATATCTATTTCGTATGTCTCTTCAGGAAGATGCTGTGGTCGATGCAGGCTGGGAGCTCTTCCTTATAGTGGGTAACCATGATCATCGTCTTGTTCTTTCGCTTGCAGAATGCCTCGATGATATCCTTTACCAGGCGGCGGTTTCTGTTGTCAAGACCATGAAGAGGCTCGTCGAGGATGAGAAGCTCAGGATCCTTCACGAAGGCACGTGCCAGAAGTACCAGGCGCTGCTCGCCACTTGACAGCTTCAGAAAACCACGATCTTCCAAACCCTCCAGACCGAAGACTTTCATCCAGAAACGGCACTGGTCCATATCCTCTTCCTTTGGCTTTACATAGAGACCCACAGAATCGGTAAGGCCGCTCGCCACAATGCGGATGGCTGGCATATCACGCTGATAGGAACGGTGAAGCTCTGGAGATACATAGCCGATATGCTTCTTGATATCCCAGATGCTCTCGCCACTGCCACGAGGATTGCCGAAGAGGGCAATGTCGCAGGCATAGCTCTGCGGATTGTCGGCACATACCAGACTGAGCAGGGTACTCTTGCCGGCACCATTCTGTCCGCTCAGCGCCCAGCGCTCACCATTGTTAACCGTCCAGTCGAGATCGTTGAGGATGATGCGCTCGCCATACTGGATGCGGACCTTGTTCATCTTCACCACTTCCTGACTGTGATATTCCCGGTCGCTATATGGCAGGTCGATGATGGCTTGTTCTAATTCTTCGCATAGTACGTGGGCAGGGATGGGGTTGCGCTGTGCCAGATATTCTTCCTTGGTAAGCTTAGGATATACCTTCATATCCTTCACTTCTACCACGTGGGTGATGAACTCTGGGATATCATCGCTCTTGCTCAATACGAGAATAATCTGCAGATGATGCTCTGTGGTAAGTGACTTGAGAAGCTCCTTGAGCTGGTCGCGGGTGTCGGCATCCAGACCGATGAAAGGATTGTCCATGATCAGCACGCGAGGCTCAGAGAATAGGGTAGAGGCAAGCTTGAACTTGCGGAGCTCTCCACTGCTCAGCAGGATGGTGTATTTGTCGAGCAGGTGGTGCATGTGGAACAGCTCGTAGATGTGTTCCTGCAGCTGTCTGCGCTCAGGAGTATCTTCGCCAGCCATCTGATAAGCCTCTTCCAGCTTATCCTTGACGATAGGCGTGTTCTCATCTATTTCCAGCTGGTTCCAGCGCTGCTGCAGGAAGTAGGTGCGGTCGTTGTCGCCTCCGTAGGTATCACGGAAGGTGATATACTTGATATTGTCGCTCACCAGGGATTTGGTACTAGGAGAAAAGTCGTAATCAGGATCGTGCATCAACAGCGGGTGTCTGCCCACAAGGATGTCCACGAACATCGACTTACCTCCACCATTGGGACCTACGATAGCGATATGCTCGCCGTCGCATGCCTCGAAGTTAACTGGCTCAGCCATACGCCATTCCGGCATACGGGTTACGCCATTCTGAATACTGATAATCTTTTGCATCTCTCTTATTTTTTTTGATATGATTGCGTGATAACAGGGTGATATTCCCGGACTGGGCTACTTGTGCGTGGTACGGTTGATAGCCGCCAGAAGCTTTGCCTGCGGGCCCGTCATACCTGTACCTTTCTCTATGCGGCTGGCGTTCTTGGTAGCAAAATCCTTCCAGCTGCTATAGTGCCTGTCGCCCGTTTCGGGTCTGCCCATCTGCAGGAAATGGCAGTAGGCAGCGCCCAGGGCATCGGTGGCATCCATGTATTTCGGCATCTCGTCTTCCCGGATGTTGAGCATGCGCTGCAGCATCGCCGCCACCTGCTCCTTGGAAGCCTGACCTTGTCCGGTAATTGCCATCTTGATTTTCAGCGGAGCGTACTCGTGGATGGGTACGTCGTGGTGGATGGCAGCAGCGATAGCCACTCCCTGCGCCCTGCCGAGCTTGAGCATCGACTGCACATTCTTGCCGAAGAAGGGAGCCTCTATCGCCATCTCGTCGGGCAGATAGGAATCGATGATGCCAGTCACTCGCTCGAAAATCCTTCCGAGTCGCAAGTAGGGATCTTTCTCCTTGCGCATGTCAATGACGCCCATCACCACCAGTTCTGCCTTGTTGCCGATGACGCGTATCACGCCATAGCCCATCACGTTGGTGCCGGGGTCAATGCCCAGGATAATCTTTTCTGTGTTCGATTTCTTCTGAATCATCTGAATGCTGTATCTTCTGAATCCTTGGAATTCTGAATGCTGTATCCTCCTGAATCTATCGGTCCATATATGGATTATGAGCCAATTCCTCGCCGATGCTGGTAGCCTCACCGTGGCCTGGCAGCACCTGTGTTTCATCCGGCAACATGCCGAGATGGCGCAGGCTGTTGATGATGCGGAACATGCTGCCGCCAGGGAAATCGGTTCTGCCGATGGAACTCTTGAAGAGGGTATCGCCCGAGAAGAGTACGTGCTCTGCCTCGCAATAGAAGCATACGGAGCCGTTGCTGTGGCCCGGAGTCTCGATGATGGTGAATTCGTGATTGCCGAACTTGATTACCTCATCTTCCTCAAAGAAATGACCGATAGGAGGGAAGTGGGTGTCGAGCTGCATCTGGTAGAATGTCTCTGCCTGATGAGCCAGACCCTTCATCAGCTTCTCATCGCCCTGTGCCACTTCCGGCTTCAGTCCGAACTCCTGGTAGATGGTGTCGTTGCCGAAATTATGGTCGAGATGACCATGGGTAACGAGGAGATGAACAGGCTTCAGATTGTTCTTTCTGATATACTCGGTGATTGCCTTGCGCTCTTCTGGATAGAAGGCACCGCAATCTATGATGACGCACTCGAGGGTGTCATCGCTGACCACGTAGCAGTTTTCCTGCAACATGTTGACTTGGAATCTTTCGATATGTAGCATTTTACTTTGAACTTTGAGATTTGAACTTTGAACTTTATGATTAGTGAAGCTGATGAATTTTTCACTCTTCACTTCTATGCCGGAACATAAACCAGCTGCTTGTCCTGGCTGAACCACTCCTCATCGAAGAAGGTGTTGAGAGGGGTGATTTCCGAAATCTTATAATACTGCTTGAGCTCCTCCTTCAGATTGCCGCCCTTGAGGCAGAGCAAACCATTAGGCAGGGCATTCTGACCCGCCTTCTTGAAGTTCTTCTTGATGATCTTCATCAGGTCGGGCAACTGCATTACGGCACGGCTCACCACGAAGTCGTACTTGCCTTTCTCGTCCTCGCCGCGCAGGTGTTCAGCCACCAGGTTCTTGAGTCCGATAGCGCCAGCCACCTCATTGCACACCTTAATCTTCTTGCCGGTGCCGTCGATGAGCTTGAACTTGCACTCTGGGAAGAGGATGGCAAGCGGGATGCCCGGGAAACCACCGCCGCATCCGAAGTCGAGAATCTCTGAACCCGGGCGGAAGTTGATCGCCTTGGCAATAGCCAGAGAGTGGAGCACATGGTGCTCGTAGAGGTTGTCGATATCCTTGCGGCTGATGACATTGATCTTGGCATTCCAATCGCGATACAGACCGTCGAGGGCAGCGAACTGCTTCTTTTGCTCGTCGGTGAGGTGAGGGAAATATTTCTCTATGATATTCATTCTATCTTGTTTTTGTTTCTTTCTATCTATATTTATTAATGTATATAAACCGATGCAAAGGTAGTGCAAATTGCAGATAAAACAAAATAAAATTAGCTTTTTTTGTATATTTAGTAGTTATTTCGGGGCTTGTTAGCAAAAAAATGTGTACCTTTGCACCCGAAAAAGATGTTAGATAGTATTTATTTAATATAAAAAGTAATGATAAAAGCAGCATTATTCGACTTAGACGGCGTGGTTTTCGATACCGAAAGCCAGTATTCTGTGTTCTGGGGAATGATAGGCAGGGAGTATCATCCGGAGATGCCTGACTTTGCGCTCCGCATCAAGGGACAGACCCTGGTTCAGATCTACGACAAGTACTTCTCTGACGATGCCACATTCGCTCATATTGATGGATACACCGATTGCAAGTCGGAACAGGCTAGGATAACAGCCCGGCTCGAAGAGTTCGAGCAGAATATGTCGTTTCCTTACATTCCCGGATTCGAAACTTTCCTGAAAGACGTGAAGGCGCATGGTGTGAAGTGCGCTGTGGTGACGAGCAGCAATCTGCAGAAGATGGAGCAGGTGTATAAGCATCATCCTGAGTTCAAGACCAATTTTGACCGCGTGCTCACCAGCGAAGATTTTGCCAAAAGCAAGCCGGATCCAGACTGTTATCTCAAGGGTGCTGCCTGTTTCGGAGCAAAGCCGGAGGAATGCGTGGGTCTGGAGGACAGCTTCAATGGACTGAAGGCTGTGAGAGCTTCGGGTGCATTTACCCTCGGACTCGCTACGACCAATTCTGCAGAGAGCATCCAGCCATACAGCGACTATGTGATAGCCGATTACAATGGATTCGGATACGATGACCTGGAGAAGATTGTAGAAACTTTTTAGTAAACACAATTATATGGGATATTTATCTACAGACAAAAAGAAAATCACAACCAAGACCTACGCCGAAATGAAGGCGGCAGGTGAGAAGGTTACGATGCTTACTGCCTACGATTTCACTACCGCAGGCATCATCGATGCAGCTGGCATCGATACCATCCTGATAGGTGATTCGGCTAGCAATGTGATGGCTGGAAATGCTGATACATTGCCTATCACCGTAGATCAGATGATTTACCACGCACGCAGTGTGGCCCGCGCCTGCAATCATGCACTCGTGCTCTGTGATATGCCTTTCGGCAGCTATCAGGTTTGCAAGGAAGATGCCTTGCGCAATGCCTGCCGAATGATGAAGGAGACGGGCGTGGATGCGCTGAAGCTGGAAGGTGGCGTGGAAATCCTGGATACAGTTCAGGCACTCATCAATGCCGGTATTCCTGTTTGCGGACATCTCGGACTTACTCCTCAGAGCGTGAACAAGTTTGGCGGTTACGGTATCCGTGCCAAGGAAGATGCAGAGGCTGAGAAGCTGATCAGCGATGCTAAAGCACTGGATAAGGCTGGCTGTTTTGCCATCGTTCTGGAGAAGGTTCCTGCCAAACTGGCGGCTGAAGTTTCACGTCAGGTAAACGCTGTAACTATCGGTATTGGAGCAGGTAACGGTTGCGATGGACAGGTTTTGGTTTATGCTGATGCGCTCGGTATGACCCAGGGCTTCAAGCCAAAATTCCTGCGTCATTTTGCCCAGGTAGGCGAGGAGATGCAGAAGGGAGTAAAGGCTTATATCGACGCCGTGAAGAGCGTGGAGTATCCAAGCGCAGAAGAGAGCTACTAAGATGGATACGCAAAATACACCGGTGCATTTTAATCTGTGGCACCGTGACTTCTGGCGTCTCTGCTTCGCCAATCTCTTCCTGATGACGAGCATCTACATGCTCCTCCTGAGCATACCTTATTTTATGACTAAGGAGGGTTATTCCCTTGCTCAGGTGGGTGTGGTGTATGCAGCCTATGGCTTGGGCGTCTTTCTGCTGGGTGGTTTCTGTTCTTATCTGGTGCAGCGCTATCGTCGCAATCGGGTATGCCAGATATCCATCCTGGGCGTGGCAGTCAGTCTCGTCGTTCTTTATTATCTGGAAACCTTCTGGAATATCAAGGTGGGCTTCGAGATGCTGGTGGCGATGCGTCTGATTCAGGGCGCTTTCCTGGGCTTGGCAGAGATGTCGCTGGCGAGTACGCTGATTATCGATACCTGTGAATCTTTCCAGCGTACGGAGGCGAATTATATCACCTCCTGGTTTGCCCGCTTTTCCATTGCGGTAGGTCCATTGCTGTCGCTTCTGGTCTATGATGTCTTCAGTATGAAAGTCGTTTTTCCAGTAGCCTCGGTATTGGCATTGGTTGCCTTGGTGCTGGTTTCCAGGGTGAAATTCCCGTTCAAGGCTCCGTCAGAAAACGTGTCACTCATCAGCAGTGACCGCTTCTTCCTGCCTCAGGGATTTCCGCTGTTCATCAATATTGTATGTATCATGGTGATACCGGGCTTCTATCTGGCGCTGCCACATTCTCTCACCGTCTATGCGATGTTTTTTTGCGGACTGTTTCTGGCATTGGTGGCAGAGAAATACGTTTTTGCTGATGCAGAGCTGAAGAGTCAGGTAATCGTGGGACTGATATTGATGTCGGCTGCGGAATTTGTTTCCTTAAGCGATCAAAGCTTTGCCGTAGAGATGCTTGTTCCAGCCTTGCTGGCCTTGGGAGTGGGTATCATCGGAAGCCGATTCCTGCTTTTCTACATCAAGCTTGCCAAGCATTGCCAGCGTGGCACCAGTATGAGTTCCTTCTTCCTGGCGTGGGAACTGGGGTTGAGCTTAGGAATCGGATTGGGTTTCTGGCTGGTGAAGGACGTGTATCAGAAATCTCCTGATATGGATCGGGTGATATTGAATCCAGTGTATAGTGAACTTCTGTATCCGGCTGTCGGATTGACAGTGGTTTCTCTCCTGATGTATCATTTCCTAGTACATCCATGGTATATGAAGCATCGCAATCGCTGATGCTTCGTGTGCCAGCTTTATTAAAAGTTTCTAAAAATAGCGTTTGTGAAACTTTTTTAATATAATTTAGTTAGCTTTATTCGCTTTTGTGCTCATAATTGAGTACTTTTGCGTTTGATTTGAGGGCGGAGGGCATTTTTGGAGTGCCCTTTGTTCTGTTTTTAGAATGAATTAAACGTAAAATTGATATAAGATTATGGCAGAAGCTATTGATATCCGTGAGTTGAATATCCGGATTGAACAACAGAGTCAGTTCGTTACCAATCTGGTAATGGGCATGAACAAGGTCATCGTAGGTCAGAAACACCTCGTTGACTGTCTCCTTATCGGTCTTCTCTCTGATGGTCACATTCTCCTGGAAGGTGTACCGGGTCTGGCGAAGACTCTTGCAATCAAAACATTGTCACAGTTGATTAGTGCAGACTATAGCCGCATACAGTTTACACCCGATTTGTTGCCTGCCGACGTGATCGGCACGCAGATCTATTCGCAGAAGGATGAAGCCTTCCATGTGAAGCGTGGACCTGTGTTTGCCAACTTCGTGCTGGCGGATGAGATCAACCGTGCCCCAGCCAAGGTGCAGAGTGCCTTGCTTGAGGCGATGCAGGAACATCAGGTTACCATCGGCGACCAGACTTTCCATTTGCCTAATCCATTCCTGGTGATGGCTACCCAGAACCCGGTAGAGCAGGAGGGTACCTATCAGTTGCCTGAGGCACAGGTGGACCGTTTTCTCCTCAAGGTTGTCATCGATTATCCTACCATCGAAGAAGAGAAGCTCATCATCCGTGAGAACATCCAGGGCGGTCTGCCTACCGTGACTCCGGTTACTACAGCCGAGGAAATCCTGAAGGCTCGCAGCATCGTCAACGAGGTGTATATCGATGAGAAAATAGAGCAGTATATTGCCGACATCGTCTTCGCTACCCGTTATCCAAACCGTTATGGCCTGGGCGAATTGAAGGATATGATTACCTTTGGCGGCAGTCCTCGTGCCAGCATCTCACTTGCCAAGGCAGCCAGAGCCTACGCCTTCATCAAGCACCGTGGTTACGTGATTCCTGAGGATGTGCGTGCCGTGGCTCACGATGTGCTCCGCCACCGCATCGGTCTTTCTTACGAGGCAGAGGCAAGTGAAATCACCAGCGAGGAAATCGTCAGCCGTATCATCAACAAGGTGGAAGTGCCTTGATGAACTAAGTGAAAAGTGAAGAATTCACTTGCTTCACTAATCATGAAGTTCAATGTTCAAAATTCAAAGTTCAAAGTAAATAAAGTTGGATACACAAGATATCTTAAAGAAAGTTCGGAAGATCGAGATCAAGACTCGCGGATTGAGCCAGAACATCTTCGCCGGCCAGTATCATTCTGCCTTCAAGGGTAGGGGAATGGCCTTTGCCGAGGTGCGCGAATATCAGTATGGCGACGACGTGAGAGACATCGACTGGAATGTGACGGCTCGCTTCCATCGCCCTTTCGTCAAGGTCTTTGAAGAAGAGCGAGAGCTTACCGTGATGCTGATGGTGGATGTGAGCGGTTCGCTCGATTTCGGTACCATGCGCCAGATGAAGCGCGACCTGGCTACCGAGATAGCTGCAACCCTTGCCTTCAGTGCCATCCAGAACAACGACAAGATAGGGGTCATCTTCTTTTCCGACAGAATAGAGAAATATATCCCTCCCAAGAAGGGACGCAAGCATATCCTCTACATCATTCGTGAGATGCTCGACTTTCATCCCGAGAGTCAGCGTACCGATATCGGATGTGCCCTGGAATACTTCACGAGGGTGATGAAGCGCCATTGCACGGCTTTCGTCATCAGCGACTTCTACGATAACAAGGACTATCAGCACCAGCTGCAGATAGCCAACCAGAAGCACGATGTGGTGGGAATCCAGGTGTATGATCCACGTGCCAAGCAGCTGCCCGATGTGGGACTGCTCAAGGTGATGGATGCCGAGACGGGACACGAGATGTATATCGATACCAGTTCGAAGAAATTGAGAGTGGCTCACACCCAAAACTGGTTGCGACAGCAGGAGAATCTGCGACAGCTCTTTGCCAAGAGCAAGGTAGATTGGACTTCGGTAGCCACCAACGAGGACTTCTCGAAGGCGCTCCTGATGCTGTTCAAACAGAGAGGCTAAAGTAAGATAACATGAAAATAAAGAATATCATATTGACGATGGCGCTGATGGGTTGCTCTACGCTGGCTTTCGGTCAGACCGTGGAGCAGCGCTTGGATTCCCTGCAGCTGCTTATCGGACAGCAGACCATCCTGCACCTCAAGGCTACAGCCCGGAAGGGTGCCAGAATCGTGCTGCCATCCTTCAAGCCTCAGGACCAGATTGTACCTGGTGTAGAGGTGGTGGAGCAGAGCAAGGGCGACACGATGCAGATGGGTGATGATCGCATCCAGGTGAGCCGCGACTATACGCTTACCTCTTTCGATGAGAAGGTGTATGTGGTTCCTGCACTCGATGTGAAGATCGACGGCAAGAGCTATCACGGAAATCCGTTGGCGCTGAAGGTGCTCACCGTTCCGGTAGATACGGTGCATCCTAACCAGTTCTATCCGGCAAAGGGTGTACAGGATAATCCTTTCGAGTGGAGTGAGTGGAGCTTCGCCTTCTGGTTGAGTCTGCTGATGATTATCATCTGTGGTGCAATGATTTATCTCCGTAATCGTCTGAAGAAGAACAAGCCTATCATCGCCCGCATCCGCATCGTGAAGAGGGTGCCTGCCCATGAGAAGGCGCTGCGTGAAATCAATGACATCAAGCATCATCATACCAACGCCAGCCAGGAGACTCAGAAAGAGTACTACACCCAGTTGACCAATACGCTGCGTGCCTATATCGTGAGCCGCTTCGGATTCAATGCGATGGAGATGACCAGTGGAGAAATCATCGAGCACCTGCGTGCTTCGGGCGACCAGAAGATGATAGACGAGCTAAGAATGCTCTTCTCTACCGCCGACCTGGTGAAGTTTGCCAAGTACGAGATTCCGATGAACGAGAACGATGCCAACCTTGTGAATGCCATCAACTTCATCGACCAGACGAAGACCGATGAGCAGCCTAAGGAGGAGAAGATCGTTCCAACGCTCAGCACCGAAGACCAGAAGTCGCAGCAGCAGCGCCGACTCATCAAGACTCTGCTCTGGGTGGGCGGCATCAGTGTAGTTGCCATCTTTGGCTACATCGTTTATCAGGTAGCGATGCTCGTGATGTAAATGTCATCAGGCTCGGAAAGAGAGATGGTGATGTAAATGTCATCAGGCTCGGAAATCCAGAGCCGGTGATGTAAACAATAAAAAGAAATTAAGAAATGGAATTTGCAAGTAAAGCATATTTTCTGCTGCTCCTGCTGCTGATACCTTATATATTATGGTATTTCCTGGGCAGGAAGAAGAGCGAGCCTACGATGCGCATGAGTGATACACGCATCTATCAGTATGCTCCCAAGAGTATGCGCGTCAGACTCATCCATCTGCCGATGGTGCTGAGATGCATCTGCTTCGTGCTCATCGTCATCGCTATGGCCCGTCCGCAGACCCACTATTCCTGGGACAACAAGACCGTAGAAGGTATCGATATCATGCTTGCCATGGACGTATCAACCTCTATGCTTGCCGAGGACCTGAAGCCAAACCGTATGGAGGCGGCGAAGGATGTGGCTACCGAGTTTATCTCCGGCCGTCCTACCGACAATATCGGACTCACCATCTTTGCCGGAGAGGCTTTCACGCAATGTCCGATGACTACCGATCATGCCAGTCTGCTCAGACTCCTGCATGATACCCGCACCGATATCGCGGCTCGCGGACTCATCGATGACGGTACCGCTGTGGGTATGGGACTTGCCAACGCCGTGACCCGACTCAAGGATTCCAAGGCAAAAAGCAAGGTGGTAATCCTGCTCACCGACGGTAGCAACAACATGGGTGACATCTCGCCTATGACCGCTGCCGAAATAGCCAAGAGCTACGGCATCAGAGTATATACCATCGGTGTGGGAACCAACAAGGTGGCGCCTTATCCGATGCCTGTGGCAGGAGGCGTGCAGTATGTCAATATCCCGGTGGAAATCGATACCCAGACGCTGCGCGACATCGCTCAGACCACCGATGGAAACTTCTATCGTGCTACGAGTACAGCCGAGTTGAAGAAGATTTACAAGGACATCGACAAGCTGGAGAAGTCTAAATTTAATGTGAAGCATTTTGCCAAGCGCTATGAGGCCTATCAGCCTTTTGCCCTGGGTGCACTCCTGATACTGCTCCTGGAGATATTGCTCCGCCTCACTTGGTTCAGAAGAATTCCTTGATGAAAGAGGAGTTTAGACAAAATAGATTATAACATCATATAAATATGTTAAGATTTGAAGATCCTACGTTTCTCTGGTTGCTCTGGCTGATACCGGTGCTCATACTGGTTCGTCTGGTAGGCTGGAGAAGGCGAAAGGCTAAGCTGAAAAGATTGGGCGATCCGGAACTGCTCAAGCAGTTGATGCCCAACATATCCAAATACCGTCCTACGGTGAAGTTTGTGCTGATGCTTGCTGCCTTGGCACTCGTCATCGTGATGGTGGCTCGCCCTCAGATGGGAAGCAAGATTTCTCACGACAAGCGTAACGGCATCGAGACGATGATCTGTCTCGATATCTCCAATTCCATGCTTGCCGAGGATGTGGCTCCTTCCCGTCTCGACAAGAGCAAGATGCTGATAGAGAATCTGGTAGATAACTTCAGCAACGACAAGATCGGCCTGATCGTCTTTGCAGGCGATGCCTTCGTGCAGTTGCCAATCACCAGCGATTATGTATCGGCAAAGATGTTCCTGCAGAATATCACACCGGGTCTGATCCAGACTCAGGGTACTAATATCGGCGATGCCATCTCGCTTGCCACCAAGAGTTTTACCCAGCAGGACAATGTGGGTAGAGCCATCATCGTGATTACCGATGGTGAGAACCATGAGGATGGTGCCAAGGAGGCTGCCGAGATTGCCCAGAAGAAGGGCATCAATGTGTTTATCCTCGGTATCGGTAATACCAAGGGTGCTCCTATCCCGATGGGCGATGGCTCTTATCTGAAGGATTATGCAGGCAATACCGTGATGACAGCCCTCAACGAGCAGATGTGCCGCGAACTGGCGCAGGCTGGCAAGGGGCAGTATATCCATGTGGATAATACAAGTGATGCAGAAAAGGCATTGAATGATGACCTTACTAAGTTGCAGAAGGGAGATATGACCAGCGTGATATACAGTGCCTACGATGAACAGTTTCAGGCTGTGGGCATTCTCATCATCCTTCTGCTCATCATCGAGGTCTGCATGCTGGAAGTAAAGAATCCGTTGCTCAGGAACATTAAGTTCTTCAAAAGGGATTCCTTGAAGCTGCCGAAATAATGCAGGCAGAAGCTTTAAAATATAGATGTAAAAATGAAGTATATACATTATATAATAGTAACTGTGGCAATGTTGCTGGTGGGTACGGCACAAGCCGGAGCCCAGACTGATCGTAACCTGATCCGTCAGGGCAATCGTGCCTTCAAATCCCAGAAATGGGCAGTGGCAGAAACCCAATATCGCAAGGCTATCTCCAAGAATCAGAAGAATCCACAGGCGATATACAATCTTGGTTGTGCGCTCATGGCGCAGCAGAAAGACTCCATGGCGATACAGCAGTTTACCAATGCTGCCCAGTTGGAGACCAACCGCCTCCGCCGTGCTGCCAGCTGTCACAACATGGGCGTAATCATGCAGAACCATCGTGACTATGCCCAGGCCATCGAATACTACAAGATGGCGCTGAGATGCAATCCACAGGACAATGAGACCCGTTATAATCTTGCCCTCTGCAAGAAGTTGCTCAAGAACAATCCGCAAAACAAGGATCAGAACAAGAACAACAAGGATAAGAACAAGGACAAGAACAAGAACGATCAGAATAAGGACAAGAACAAAGACAACAAGGATAAAAACGACGATAAGAATAATAAGAATAACAAGAATAATAAGAATAATAAGAATAACAATAACAAGAATAATCAGAACCAAAACCAGCCGAACCAGGACAAGATGAGCCGCGAGAATGCCGAGCAGCTCTTGAATGCCGCCGTTCAGCAGGAGCAAGCCACCAAGCGCAAGTTGCAGAAGGCGATGAGCCAGCCACGCAGAAAGGCTTACGACAAGAATTGGTAAAAGATTAGATGAGATAAAAATACGATTTAAATATAATATTTAGCTATTATTTAAGATACGATATGAAAAGAATAGGTTGGTATTTGATATTGCTGATATGCTTGCTAGGCTACCAGGTGCATGCGGTGGCCCAGAATATCTCCGTGTCGGCTCCATCGCACGTAGCGGCTGGAGAAAACTTCCGTGTCGCCTATACCATCAACACCCGTGATGTAGAGGAATTCAGAATGGGTGCGGTGCAGGATGGACTCGAAGTCATCGCAGGTCCTTACACATCTTCGCAATCCAGTTATCAGATGATCAACGGACATACCTCGTCCTCTTCATCTGTAACCATCACCTACACCCTTTATGCGGCAAAGAATGGTACCTTCAACATTGGTGCTTCCCACGCCATCGTGGATGGTAGGAACCTGGCTTCTCGCGCCGTGAAGATTACGGTGTCGGGTCACGCTCAGCGTACCAACGGCGCGCCTAGCATGCACGGACAGAATAGCTACGACCAACCTCGTATGCGTACCGCTGGCTCTGCCATCTCAGGCAGCGATCTCTTCATCAAGGTGTCTGCCAACAAGAAGAGAGTACACGAGCAGGAACCTATCCTGCTTACCTACAAGGTATATACACAGGTGGAACTCACCCAGCTGGAAGGTAAGATGCCAGACCTGAAGGGATTCCACAACCAGGAAGTGCCTTTGCCACAGCAGAAGACCTTCCATACCGAAATGGTGAACGGTCGCCCTTACAAGTGCGTTACCTGGAGCCAGTATGTGATGTATCCTCAGATGACCGGTAAGCTGGAGATTCCTTCCATCACCTTCAAGGGCATCGTGGTACAGCAGAACCGCAATATCGACCCGATGGAGGCCTTCTTCAATGGTGGTTCCGGATATGTAGAGGTAAAGAAGAACATCAAGGCTCCGGGTATCACCCTGCAGGTAGATCCGTTGCCTCAGCGCCCAGCCAATTTCTCGGGTGGAGTAGGTAAGTTCAATATCTCTGCTTGTCTTGACAAGAAGGAAATCAAGGCAGGCGAACCTATTACGCTCCGTGTGATTGTGGGAGGTATCGGAAACCTCAAGTTACTGAAGCAGCCAGTAGTGAATTTCCCGAAGGATTTCGACAAGTATGATGCCAAGGTAACAGATAAGACCCGACTCACCGCCAATGGAGTGGAGGGTAATATGATATACGACTTCCTGGCTGTGCCTCGCAATCAGGGCAGCTATACCATTCCAGCCGTGGAGTTCACCTATTATGATACCAGCAAGAATGTGTATAAGACCATCAAGACCCAACCTTTCACCCTGACCGTGGAGAAGGGAGATGGATCAACATCCGAGTCGGCTGACTATACCAGCAAGGACAAGGATATCCATACCATCAAGTTGGGCAAGACCTCACAGCATCAGGCAGATGATATGTTCTTCGGAAGCTTCGGCTACTGGACCAGTCTGCTCATTCCGCTCATCGCCTTCTTCGTGCTGCTGGTGGTATTCCACCGCAGAGCCATCGAGAATGCCGACATCGTGAAGAAGCGCTCCAACAAGGCGGGCAAGATAGCCACCAAACGTCTGCGCATGGCCAACAAGCTGATGCTGCAGGGCAAGCAGGGCGAGTTCTATGATGAGGTGATGCGTGCCCTCTGGGGATATATGAGCTACAAGCTGAACATGCCGGTAGAGCAGCTCTCTCGTGAGAATATCCGTGAGAAACTCTTCGCCCACGATGTGGATGATGTTACAATACAGAAGTTTACTTCCGCTCTCGATGAGTGCGAGTTCGAGCGTTATGCTCCAGGCGACCCTGCCGGCAATATGAACCGTACCTTCGAATCAGCAATGACAGCGATTATGGAAATAGAAAATGCAATTAATGCGGCTCGCAAGAACGCCAAGAAGCATCCTGCCGGATATTCCTTCGTATGGCTGCTCCTAGCGATGCTGGGCTTCGGCGCTTCTCCGGTATCGGCAATCACCAAGAACAATGCCGATACGGAATACCAGAAGGGCAACTACCAGCAGGCTATCCGCGACTATGAAGAGCTGCTCAAGAATGGTGCCTCTGCCGAGATTTACTACAACCTCGGCAATGCCTACTATCGTACAGATAATATTACCAAGGCGGTGCTCAACTATGAGCGTGCCCGCCTGCTCTCGCCTGGAGATGAGGACATCAACTTCAATCTCCAGTTTGCGAGAAGCAAGACCATCGACAAGATTACCCCGGTAAGCGAAATGTTCTTCGTTACCTGGTATAAGGCGCTTGTCAACTTCACGAGTGTAGATAACTGGGCGAAGGCTGGCATCATCTCCATCATCATGGCGCTGCTGCTCGTGCTGCTCTATCTTTTCGGTCCGCACATCCTGATGCGCAAGATCGGCTTCTTTGGCGGTATCGGTTTCTTCCTCGTCTTCCTGCTGAGCAATCTCTTTGCCTATCAGCAGAAGCAGGCGCTTGACAACCGCAAGGGTGCCATCATCATCTCGCCTTCCGTGAACATCAAGAAGACGCCTGCCAAGACCAGTACCGATCAGTTTGTACTCCACGAGGGTACCCGTGTAGATATCATCGATAAGGGTATGACCGACTGGCGTGGCATCCGCGTAGGCGATGGAAGAGAAGGATGGATCGAGACCAAGCATCTCGAGGAAATTTAAAAAGTGAAGAGTGAAGAACTCTGAGTGAAGAATGAAGAGTGAAGAACAAAGAGTGAAGAACTCAATAGTCTAAGCTAATCATAAAGTTCAAAGTTCAAAGTTCAAAGTTCAAAGCTCAAAGCTCAAAGTTCAAAGCTGAAAGTTCAAAGTTCAAAGCTGAAAGTTCAAAGTTCAAAGCTGAAAGTTCAAAGTTCAAAGTAAGTAAATGGATTTTAGTTCGATACAAAACATAGATTTTCAAGTGCTGCAGTGGTTCAACGGCAGTAACAATGTGATTCTCGACCAGTTGGTGATGGCACTTACTTCGGGTTTCACCTGGATACCGCTCTATCTTGTACTCTTTATCATCGTGATGCGCAATAATGAGACAATCGGGCAGATTGGTCTTATTGTAGGCTGCGCATTCCTGTGCATCTTTTTTGCCGATGGCATTGCCGAGGGAATCATCAAACCGCTTGCGGCTAGATGGCGACCTTCCAACGATCCGCTGGTAAAATATACCGTGCAGGTAGTAGATAATCTTCGCCTGAAGGACTACAGTTTCTGTTCGGCGCATGCAGCCAACACCATGGCGTTAGCCGTGTTCTTCTCGCTGCTTGTAAGGAGCAGGATGCTCACCTTCACCCTGATAGCATGGTCGCTGGTGAACTGCTGGACCCGCCTCTATCTGGGCGTTCATTATCCGCTGGACATCGTTTGCGGAATGCTGCTGGGCATGGTGATTGGTTCGCTGGTATATCTTTTCTTCCTTCGTATGTACCGACGTATCTCACCGGAAATCAAGTATGTTTCGAATCAATATACCTGTACGGGATATGATTGCGATGACATCGATATGGTTATGACCGTGCTGATGCTCACTCTCGTATATGTCATCCTGCGTGCCGTCGTTCTGATGACGGCAATATAGCAGTAAATAGCCTTTTCTGAAAAAAGGCAAATCATAAAGTTCAAAGTTCAAAGTTTAAAGCTCAAAGTTTAAAGCTCAAAGTTCAAAGAAATAATGGATACAAAACATATTAAGATAAGCGATTATAATTACGATTTACCTGATGAGCGCATCGCCAAGTTTCCTATCGCACAGCGCGACCACAGCAAACTGCTGGTCTATAAGCATGGCGAGGTAAGCGACGATGTGTTCTTCCATCTTCCCGACTATCTGCCAAAGGGAGCCATGATGGTATTCAATAATACCAAGGTTATCCAGGCGCGCATGCATTTCCGCAAGGAGACGGGAGCACTCATTGAGGTGTTCCTGATGGAGCCTGCTGCACCTACCGACTATGAGCTGATGTTCCAGACTTCGGGCCACTGCTCATGGCTCTGTATGATTGGTAACCTGAAGAAATGGAAAGAAGGAAGTCTGAAGCGTGACTTCGAGATCAAGGGTCATCAGCTTACTCTCTCTGCTACCATGCGACGTGGAGATGCTCTCAGCGCAGAGGCTTCTGAGATGGTAGCCAAGGGTGGCGGCACCAACTACTGGGTGGATTTCGACTGGGACAACGAGCACGTTTCCTTTGCCGAGATTCTTGAGGCAGTAGGAGAGTTGCCTATCCCTCCATATCTGAACCGCAAGACTGAAGAGAGTGACAAGACCACTTATCAGACCGTATATTCCAAGATCAAGGGTAGTGTGGCTGCCCCAACAGCCGGTCTGCATTTCACCGATGCGGTGCTCCTGGACCTGGATGCGCATGGCATTGACCGTGAAGAGGTAACCCTTCATGTAGGAGCGGGAACCTTCAAGCCGGTGAAGAGTCTTGAGATAGAAGGTCATCAGATGCATACTGAATATATCGTGGTTCATCGTCGCAGTCTGGAGAAGCTCATCAAGCACGAGTGCCAGGTCATCGCCGTGGGAACCACCAGTGTGCGCACCATCGAGAGTCTCTATTATATGGGTGTGCATCTCATCAAGCATCCTGAGGCAAGTGAAGAAGATCTGCATGTAAACCAGTGGGATCCTTACGAGCTGTCGGCAGATGGCAATCTGGTGGATGACATCACTCCGGTGCAGGCTATCCAGGCAATTGTCGATTACCTCGACCGCAACGGATTGGAAGCCCTGCACTCCAGCACGCAGATCATCATCGCACCGGGCTACACCTATAAGATAGTAAAGATGCTGGTAACCAATTTCCATCAGCCTCAGAGCACGCTCCTGCTTCTGGTGAGTGCTTTCCTGCATGGTGATTGGAAGAAGGTATATGATTATGCCCTCTCGCATGATTTCCGCTTCTTGAGCTACGGAGATTCCTCCCTGCTCATTCCTTAGGAAGAAGAATAAAGTGAAGAGTGAAGAACGAAGAGTGAAGAATTCATTTGCTTTGCTAATCATAAAGTTCAAAGTTCAAAGTAAAATAGTATGATTTCAGTAGAAGGACTGAAAGTAGAGTTTGGCGTAAAGCCACTTTTCAATGATGTAAGCTTCGTAATCAACGACCGCGACCGCATTGCCCTGGTAGGTAAGAATGGTGCCGGCAAATCTACGATGCTGAAGATTCTATGTGGATTGCAGAAGCCAACTTCCGGCGTAGTGGCTATCCCTAATGAAACCACCATCGGCTATCTGCCGCAGGTGATGAAACTGCAGGATGATACCACCGTAAAGCAGGAAACCCGAAAGGCTTTCGCCCACAATACCGAGATGAAGGCGCGCCTCGACAAGATGCAGCAGGAAATGGCCGACCGCACCGACTACGAGAGCGAGAGCTATGCCCAGCTCGTGGAGAAGTTCACCCAGGAACATGATCGCTATATGATGATGGGCGGTGAAAACTACGAGGCAGAAATAGAGCGCACATTGAGCGGTCTGGGTTTCACCCGTGAAGATTTCGACCGTCCTACCCGAGAGTTCTCCGGCGGATGGCGTATGCGTATCGAGCTGGCAAAAATCCTGCTCCAGAAGCCGGATGTGCTCCTCCTCGATGAGCCTACCAACCATCTTGATATCGAGAGTATCCAGTGGCTGGAGCAGTTCCTGGCGCAGAGTGCCAAGGCGGTGGTGCTGGTAAGTCACGACCGTGCCTTTATCAATAATGTAACCAACCGCACCCTTGAGATTACCTGCGGAAGGGTAGAGGATTATAAGGTGAAATACGACGAGTATGTGGTACTTCGTGCCGAGCGCCGCGAGCAGCAGCTCCGTGCCTACGAGAACCAGCAGAAAGAAATAGCAGATATCAAGGACTTCATCGAGCGTTTCCGCTATAAGCCAACCAAGGCTGTACAGGTGCAGAGCCGCATCAAGCAGTTGGAGAAAATCGTTCCTATCGAGGTGGATGAGGTGGATACCAAGCAGATGCACCTCAAGTTCCCTCCTTGTCTCCGAAGCGGTGATTATCCGGTCATCTGCGATGAGGTGAGAAAGGATTATGGCGAGCATACCGTCTTCGACCATGTGAATCTTACCATCAAGCGTGGCGAGAAAGTGGCGTTCGTAGGTAAGAACGGTGAGGGTAAATCTACCCTGGTGAAGTGTATCATGGGCGAGATTCCTTTTACGGGCAATCTCAAGATAGGTCATAACGTGCAGATTGGTTATTTTGCACAGAACCAGGCACAGCTGCTTGATGAGAAGCTTACCATTTTCCAGACCATCGACAATGTGGCTACCGGCGAGATGCGTCTCAAGGTGAACGATCTCTTGGGTGCCTTTATGTTTGGTGGCGAAACTTCCGAAAAATATGTCAAGGTGCTGAGTGGAGGAGAGCGCAGTCGTTTGGCGATGATCAAGCTTCTGCTCGAACCGGTGAATCTCCTGATTCTCGATGAGCCTACCAACCATCTCGATATGCAGTCGAAGGATGTGTTGAAGGAAGCCATCAAGGCATTCGACGGCACCGCCATCATCGTGAGCCACGACCGTGAGTTCCTCGACGGACTGGTAGATAAGGTATATGAGTTTGCCGGTGGTAAAGTACGTGAGCATCTGGGCGGTATCTACGATTATCTCCGTGCCCACAATGCCGAGAGCATCAGTCAGGCACTTGCCAATCAGTCAGGAATGTCATCTGCCGGTTCTCCATCGGGTTCCGCTTCATCCTCTTCCTCTTCTTCAACCTCATCATCTGCTTCTTCTTCCGAAGTATCCTCCGGCAAGCTCAGCTATGCCGAGCATAAGGAGCAGCAGAAGAAGATACGCAAGGCAGAGAAGGCAGTGAAGGAATGCGAGACGAAGATAGAAAAGCTCGAAACCCGCAAGGCAGAGATTGATGCCCTCCTGATGAAGCCAGAGAATGCTACGAATATGGAACTCGTTACCGAATATACCGAGCTGATGAAGAGCCTGGATGAGGAAAACGAGAACTGGATGATGCTCTCAGAAGAGCTGGAGGAAGTGAAGAATTCGTAATTAATAAACAATAATAAATAACGAGAAAATGAAAATGAAGTACATCCTTCCGATGATGATGCTCGCAGCCATGCCTTTGGCTGCTGATGCTCAGAACAAGTCGGGACTTGTCTTGAGCAATCTTGACAAGACAGCAAAGCCTGCTGATGATTTCTATCAGTTTGCTACCGGTGGCTGGCAGAAGAACAACCCGCTTCCTGCTGCCTACAGCCGTTATGGTAGTTTCGATCAGTTGGCTGAGAACAGCAACAAGCGTATCAACTCTATCCTTGATGAACTCAAGAAGAAGACCTACAAGGCTGGAACCATCGAACAGAAGCTTTCCGATTTCTATAAGTTGGCACTCGATATCGACCGTCGCAACAAGGAGGGCATTGCTCCTGTAAAGCCTCTCCTCGACGAGATTGCTGCTGCCAAGACCAAGACTGATCTCCAGAACTTGCAGGTGAAATATGCCATGCAGGGCTTGGGCGTAGGTTTCGGTACTGGTTTCGGTGCTGATGAGAAGAACGTAACTATGAACATCTACAATGTGATGCAGGGTGGCTTGACTCTCGGTTCCAAGGATTATTACCTCAACAACGACGCTGCTACCGTAGCTATCCGTGAGGCATTCAAGACTTACGTGGCAAAGATGTTCCAGCTCTATGGCTTCTCTGCTGCCGATGCTGCCAAGAAGGCACAGAAGGTATTCCTCCACGAGACCAGTCTTGCTACTATCTCCAAGAGCCGTACCGAACTCCGTGACCCACAGGCTAACTACAACAAGATGAGCCTGAAGCAGTTTAAGGAGAATTATCCAAACATTCCTCTCGAAGCTTTGGCTAACGGCGAGGGCATCAAGAGCGAATATATCCAGGAGATGATTGTGGGTCAGCCTGCTTTCATGGCTGGTTACGACAAGATTACTGCTGCTGAGGATGCTGAGACCTTGAAGGCTTTGATGGAGTGGAGTGTCATCGGCAGCTCTTCTGCTTATCTCACCGATGCAATCCGTGAGGCAAACTTCGATTTCTTCGGCAAGACCATGAGCGGCAGAAAGGAAGACCATCCATTGTGGAAGCGTGCTACTTCTCAGGTAGATGCTCAGATGGGTGAGGCGCTCGGCAGAATCTACTGCAAGAAATTCTTCCCTGAGTCATCCAAGAAGATGATGGAGACACTGGTCAAGAATCTCCAGGTGAGTCTCGGTCAGCGTATCGATGCTCAGGAGTGGATGAGTGCTGAGACCAAGGCTGCTGCTCACAATAAGCTCGATAAATTCTATGTCAAGATTGGTTATCCTAACCAGTGGACCGACTATAGCAAACTTACCATCGATCCATCCAAGAGTTTCTATGAGAACGTGATGGCTTGCCGTCAGTTCCGCAACAATAAGGAGATTGCTGAGAAGGCTGGTAAGCCAGTCAACAGAGATGAGTGGTATATGACTCCTCAGACTGTGAATGCATACTATAATCCTACCACCAATGAGATCTGCTTCCCAGCAGGTATCCTCCAGTATCCATTCTTTGATGCCAAGGCTGACGAGGCATTCAACTATGGTGCTATCGGTGTAGTGATTGGTCATGAGATGACTCACGGTTTCGACGATCAGGGTCGCCAGTATGATGCCAGCGGTAACCTGAAGGATTGGTGGACAGCTGCCGATGCTGAGGGCTTCAACAAGCGTGCAGATATGTATGCAGATTTCTTCAGCAACATCAAGGTATTGCCTGATTTGAATGCCAACGGTCGCTTCACATTGGGTGAGAACCTTGCCGACCACGGAGGTTTGATGGTATCTTTCAATGCCTTCAAGAATGCGACAGCCAAGAAGCCATTGAAGAACAAGGACGGTTTCACTGCAGATCAGCGTTTCTTCCTGGCTTACGCAGGTGTATGGGGTCAGAACATCACCGAGAAGGAAATCCGCAACCGTGTGAAGAACGATCCTCATGCGCTTGGCAAGTGGCGTGTAGATGGTGCTCTTCCTCACATTGATGCCTGGTATGAGGCATTCGGTGTAAAGCAGGGCGACAAGATGTTCATTCCTAAGAATGAGCGTTTGGAGCTTTGGTAAAGATCAAATATGAAAAAGGCTGCGTTACCACCGGGTGACGCAGCCTTTTTTCATACATTTTTATTCTTCATGAATGTTGCGGTAAACTCCTTACACTTACGCATATCCTGTTTTGATGATGCAATAGAGTAGGGACTATATTTTTCAAACATGTCAAGACCACGTCCAAGCGTAATTGTCCATCCTGTATCTGTTTTGATACATCTGTCATGAAAGTCTCTGAACTTGTAGGTAAACTCAATGCCATAAGAAGCAAGGTCGTCCTTGATGTCATCAAGCTTGTCAATCAAGTCTGGTATCTTGTCTTCCTCTTCATTAGTGAAAAGGTTCAGTTTCAAGTCATCCACAGGACGTGTATTGATAAGCATCAGGGCAAACTCCATGAAGTTCTTTACCTGCCATGAAGCACGTATATATGGATCTTCAACGGTTATTTCCTTTGCTTCTCTCATATAAGGTGCAAATAACTTCTCATAGCTAACACCTGTCTGACCCATTCTAAACGACATACTCTTTTCTTGTAGAATAGGTATGCGTGGACGTTTGGTTTTCGGTTCTTCTGTATGATCTTCTGTCGTAGTATGTTCTACTACCTGATTGCTTACCTTTTCCAAAGTCTCAATGCTTACTTCAGAACCGGTTTTCAGGTTGATGTACTTGAACTTTGCAGGCTCTGCCATGAATGTTTCATCAATCAGATAGAGCTGATCCTTCACACGTTTACGACCTTCTGCAGCAAAGTCAACCAGTTCATAGGCCTCCTGGTCGGTCATCTTACCATCAGGATAGATGAGTTTCATCATACCAGAGAATGTCTTACGGATAGCAAGATGGTCACGTTCTGAGAGAGAACCGTCAAACTTCGCATAATCATTCAGTACTGCTGTTCTGTCATCATTGCGCATTTCGTGAAGCACGGCTGCAATGTAGTCTGTTATAAGACCATATCCCTTGGAAAAACTGTTCTTCTTCAACATCTTGATTTCCCAACCTGGATTGTAGAGATGAATTCGGTCGAGGAACGCACCCTTGATGAATGATGTAGGAATGCTCTCAAACAGATGGCTGTTCTTCAACATATATGAAACAGTATGCTTGGTATTACCTACGAAAGACATGGATGCACTAGCCTCGTGGGTTCCCTTACCACGGTTGAACGACTTGTTGGCAAGATAGTTCTGCATCGTGTCGATGAGCACTGCATCCACATTACGGCCTTTCTGCTGTTCAAACTCGTCCCATGCCACAACATCCCAATAGCCTACCAGTCCGAGAATTTCCTTGTTGCCCTGGATTTTCACGAAAAGTCGGGCAGAGGTTACGTCGCCACCACTGACAAGTACGCCATAAGGAGACAGTTCCTGGAATACATGAGATTTACCTGTTCCCTTCGGACCCAATTCCATGAAATTGAAGTTGTTTTCCACATGAGGGAGAAGACGAGCCAGCGTGATGAACTTCTCACGGCGGTTCATTGCCTCAGGGTTCAGACCCACGGTATGCATCAGGAAGTCAATCCATTCCTCCGTAGTGAAGTTCTTGCGTTGGTCGATATATTCCTGCAGGTCGATATTTGAAATCTGGATAGGCTTCAATGTCTGGATTTCCCATCTCACCTTGACGTTTTCACCACTGATATAGCCAATGGTAACGATGCACCAAACTCCATTGCCACTAAGCAGTTTTGGGTTCTTACGCACGTAGTCTGTGCCGATAGGCACTCCTGTCAATCCCAGATTGGCAAATGTTGCCTGGTACTCATCGTTTTTCTCGTTGAGTACAACGGTCACTTTATCGATGATGCGATGTCTGCCGTTCTCACGTATGATACCTTTTATCGATTCTGCTTCAGCACGGTGAACATAGTTGTTTTGGATCACTTGCTTCACCTTTTCCAAACCTTCGTTGATGATTTCTTCATCATCACTGGCGCAATACTGCCCCAGCAGGTATTCCAACACGTAGGTAGGAACAGGCAGGCCTCCCTTTACGAGGAAAGCCAAATCCTTTCTTACCACCTTGCCTATAAAGGCATTCATTACTTTCTGTTGTAAATCCATATGCAGTATTCCTTAAAAATCCTGTTCTATCATTGTATTGTTCTTTACTGTCTCACGTACAAGTGGGTTCAGTTTGTCATCCACATCGTAGATTCTAAGCTGTAACATACTTGCATTGACAGATTTATTCAGATTGAGTGTCACTTCAAACACACGATTGTTCAAGTTTGTTGCATCAGTGCTATTCAGTGTCACTTCCTTTTCCTGGGTTACAGGATCGTCACCATTATAAATACAGCAAACCACCTTGCGCTCCATCACGGTCATACTTACAGCTTCCGACTGTATCATCTGGAACTTCAATCGACTGCTCACCATATTCAGGTTGTGGCTCATCAGAGCAACGCCCACCTTTTCTGTCTTGTTCGTTCTCTTCTGCTGGCTTCTTATCACAGGAATAATCATTTCCTGAAGCGATGCGCCACCATGAGCAAAGTTGTAGCCACCCGGTGCAGCCAGGCGGTTGGTTCCGATAGGTACTGCAACCTGTAACGGCGTGGTACTCTTGATGGAAGATACCTTGTCAAGAGGGAATTTTACTATATCCTCAAAAGCATCGTTGCTATCTGTGAGATAGTATCTTGTCTTCTTCTCGACGGCAGACTCCTTGATGCTATGCTTATCCTTCTCTTCAAACTTCATATCATTATAGAGAAATCCATGATCTGCGGTGAGAAGCACATTTGCCACATTCCACGATGCATGCAGACGCTTTACCAGTACAGTCAGTTGCTCAATGGCTTTTCTGCAAGCACTGATCACCTCGAATGGATTTTGTGAATGACCGGCTTCATCTATCGTATCATAGAATATATACACCAACGGGCGTTTAAAGAGTTCACGCATGGATTGTGCGTCGCCATTCATCACGTCTTCATAGCGTGTACAGATGGCTCCTTCCCGATATTTACCCAGATGGGCTGTTCGCTGTTCTGTTGTTGTCAGCAGGGTTCCATCCACCATCATGTCTGTGCCATTTAGCTCCAGCGAGTGATGGGGGAGGAGGGCAGGCTTGCAATACTTGGTTTCCGTAGGAAGCATTGCCTGGTATGCGTCAATTGTAGCAATATGCTTCTCCTTTGCCAGTTCCTGCATCAGTTCCTTTGCCACCTCATATCTCAGCGCATCGCATACGATGACAACCTGCTTCACGCTGGAATCAGACTCGTTCTTGTAGAAATCCTCCTGGCGCTTTAATCCGGTTTCAGTAAACCATGCGCCTTTTTCTGCTACGCATGTCAGCCATTCTAGGTTGAGAACGTTAGTCATCTTAGCATATTCCAAGTCCAACTGGCGTTTGGCTGAACTCAACGTTTGCTCTATAGGATTCTCCTTCGTGATGAGTTCGTGGAATGCTTCCAGGGTGCGGCGATAGTAGAGATCTGCAAGATAGAACTCTTCTGTATATTTTTCTACATATTCCCTGGTGCTATTGAGTTTCAGCGTTCCAAGACCCCTTACCTGAGCATAGTATAAAGCCGACTGCTCTATGAATCGGATGGCAATCTGAATATCACTATCTACAGGAAGCTTCAAAGACAACTCACGCATACGGTCGTTCACCAGCTCTGGGTCTGCCATCAGCTTTTCTTCTACAATCTCTTTCAGGATTGGCCAGCTGAGTGACTCTGTAAGACAATAGTAGTTGGCATCAATACCATAGATATTGATGATAGCCTCTTCCTTGATGTCTGTTGCCAAAATACTCATTGCCTGGGCAAACTTCTCTGACAGTTGGCGGTCGTGTGTACCCAACTCATAGATTTTGTTCACCTGGTCAAGTACCACCGAATTGCTGATCTTGTACTGCTTATAGGTGTCTCCCGGTACTGCGTCTAAAAGCTGAGTGATGCTATTGTACTTCAAACTCTCAGCCACGTTTTTCATCTTGATGGCAGCGTTAAAGTTAGGAGTTAAGCCAAAGAGCTTATCCAGCTTTTCCGAAAAAGCCTTTGAAGCATCAAAATTCTTGCTGAGCTTATACCAGAAATCAGTACGCTTTTTCTCTTCTGCTATTCCATCCAGAATAATCATCTTGATGATGATCTGTTCCCATTCCTGCAGCTTCTTCTCGCCAAGATAATTGGAAATGAAGGCACGGCAAACCATATCCTCGCTGAACGATGTACTGTCGATAAGCCCATTAAGGATGTTGCTTACCTTAGACGACATGATTTCGCCAATATTCTTCTTCACGAAACTGCGGAATTTTTCAGGAAGATTATACTGCTGCATGAAGCTGGCGTAGTCTTCTTCCTTATATTCCATGTTGGCTTTCAGCATGTCGAGTAGAGGGAAGCTGAGCTGCTGTTCCTCTGTATGAGGATATACCTGTTCCGGGAAGAGCAGAACCACATGCTTGTCCTTCCAATCGTTCTCGATGGCATACTTGGCATTGAACCACGCTCCATCAAACACCTTATATATATAATCGTCATTCCACTGCTTCATCTCATCCAGTTCATTCTGGATGATGTTCATCCTGTCGAAGATGAAGAGCACATGAAGTTGCGGATTGCGCTCGAAGTAGTTGTATATTCTATCTTGTACCATAGCATAATGTACAATGTATTATTTGATTTTCTGTAAAATATCACCAAACTTGGCATAGTTAACCACCACACCGTCATCGAGGTCAAAACTGATGGCTTGCTCGGCTACTACCTGGAGGCACTCATGATATTCACGGCACTCGTCGAGTTGCTTCTGCAGAGCCTGTAGCTGCTTGGTCTCTTTGGTAGAGAGTTCTGCACGGCGGGCATCAAGCTTGTCGATTTCAGCCTCCAGGTGTTCGATGTAAGGGAGGAGATACTTAGATCTTACTCGCTCTGCGGTGTAGGCATTCATGCGATGCATGTAGGCGATGACCTGGAAGGCACCCTTCTTGGATGAGAACAGCCAGTAGATAGGGCGGTTCTGATACATCTTCTTGTGGTCTTTCCAGAAGTCCTTTACGAAGTATTGCTCCAGCGTCTTGCCGAGGCATTTCTCCACGTAGTTGAGGTTCTCCACATGCTCCTCGTTGCCCAAAGCCACACGGATGAAATCGGCAAAGCGGGCAGAGGCGTTGTCGGAGAAACCACAGTCGTTTGGCATGAGCGGCATGATGCCATCATCGTCTATTTCCCACTGTTCACCCTTGTATTCGTAAGGAGCAATCTCCTCGTCGGTTGGGTTAGGGTGGGCGATGTGAAGCCCCGGCTTGTCGAGGCGATAGCGTCCGAGCATGCAGCCCACAGCATAGCTGATGAGTTGCTTGATAATGGCATCATCGTGCCATACGATATGTTGTTTTGTATTATTTGCTTCCATTTTTATCATCATTATATAATATCACTTTCTTATCAACCTTCATTACTCTTCTTGTTCATAATAGTAAGAGTAGTCGATACCTTTCATAAAGGTTTCCCTATCGTTTATCTTGTCGGTCAATGCTGCTTTGAGTAACTGCTTTATGGGTGTGCTGTCAGCCACGCTTGCAGTCATAGCAGCCAGATAGTCTTTCTTGTTTACCATACTCCAGTCGATACATTGCTTCAGATTCTTTTTGAGCATGAGGTCGAGCCATATACGGGTAGTTCTGCCGTTGCCTTCACGGAAAGGGTGCGCCACATTCATTTCAACATATTTGTCGGCTATCTGCTCAAATGTTTCTTCGGGCATCTGTTCTATCTGTCGGAGCGTAGCGGGCAAGTAGGCTGCCATAGCAAACTGAAATCCTCCCTTGGCTATATTCACCGTGCGGATATGTCCGGCGAAGTCGTACAAACCGCCAAACAGGTAAGCGTGAATCTGTTGCAGTCCCTTCGCTGTTCCCACCTCAATGCTTTCAATCATACTACTCTCAAACAAGGCATAAGCCTTCGATTTGCTCTTGCCGTCGATGCTTTCTTCGCTATTCGTGAGCCATGCTACAAAGCGTGAAGCCTTAGTGTTGGGGAAGCAGGCTGCCAGTTGCAGGATGCCGTCGGTATCGAGAACGTCGGTTTTATAGCGTTTACCATCTTGTGCCAGAAGTTTCAGTTGGTTAGTGGCACTAACCAACTCGTTTCCTTCCTTCTTCAGCTTTGTCTTCAGATACTTCCAATAGTTGCGGTTCTTTGTATAGTCGTCTTGGTCGTTGAGCACGCCAACGACATCCAAAACGGAAAACCACCATTTTGAAAGTTCTTCGTCCCATACGGCACGCACTTCGCGGTCGTTAAAGAAACGGATGGATACCTTCTGTATATTGTTATTACTCATTGCTTTCTTGATTTTCTTTTAGAGTTGATACTTGCTGGCAAGGATGCGTTATTGATACCAATTCAATTGCGCACACAGAGTATTCGCATTTGGATAGATAGTATAAAACTGGCGACAACGTTCCAGTTGACGTACACCAAATCCGCTTCCATATTCTGGCTCTATCTCTGTCGAATCTCTCTTCGCTCGGCATAGCCCAAGCAAGCTTGGCTCTGCGCTCACTCAATCGAGATCTCTCCCTGCTGAAGGATGGTGATTTCATTCAGTGGAACATCAGGAGTCAGCTCGTCTTGTAGGCCATAGATGTCGATGAACTGGCGGTTGAGCTCTTCCTCGTTCTTATGCAGCTGCATGAACTTGCGCTCCCACTTCGTCTTGTATTGCTCCATGCGCCATTCCAGACTGCCTAACTGTGGGGCAGCAGGGGAAAGGCTGATATGTTCGCCCGTCTCCTCGAAATGCTTCTCTATCTTGTAATCGATGTTCTCCATATAGGTGTCGGCATCAATGGATAAGAGTTCGTTGCGCTGGAAATCCCAAGAGGTTTCGTGGGCATCCCAGTCGGATTTGCTGATGGAGATGTTTTGCTGAACAATATCATCAATTTCTGTACTTTTAAAATCTATAAAAGGTAAAAGCCCAACGTCACCAACATTATAAGACATTGTTGGTGATAAGGCGTTTAAAATTACATTTGGAATATTTGTATTTAAATATCCAAGTAAAGTTTTTGAAGTCGAGTATATGTATGGTCCTCTTGCGTTTGGTATGAATCCACAAGGCTGAAATCTAAAGTTTGTACTTCCTGAGTTCACATCCGCAAAAGAAATACCTGATTTACAATAATTTTCATAATTTCTTATATATCTAGAATAACTTTTGGTTGTTGGATCATTAGGATTATTAACTAACCAATATTTAAGTTCTTCACCATCATTTTGAAAGTTCAGTACATATTCATTGTTTCCAAACCATTTACGAAAAGAACCACCTTTTGTCATTGGTATCCATTTCTCCTTAATGGATTTTAAATCAGATCTATTAATACAATTAAAAGAAATATTATTGTATGAAACTTCATCCCAAAAACGTAAGAATCTATTATTATCCCCTGTCGAAAGTCCAGCCTTCGGACAAAAAATGTTCTTAAGATTTCCCTTTTGGAATGAATTTATGATTATATTAGATAACCAAAATGCGATTCGACTTCCTGGAATCTTCTCAAAGTTCTTCTGATTAACGTTTGGATAATAAATGCGATTACCATCCTCTGAATAAGGAAGTTCGGTTACATCCTTTGTATATTCCTTGAAGTTATATTTGAAGTCATGGTTAGCCAACGTTTGCTCAAAGAGCATACGAAGATGGCTTTGTTCAAACTCTTGGAATGTACGTTCTACCAAACGGAAGTATGTGCCATAGGCATCTTCATTATGTGAATTCTTGATGACAGCAGATGATGCTCCGAAGTCTGCACCAAACACACCACGACTAAGATGAAGCAAAGACTCAATGCTTTGATTCTCTATGATGTTTTTGCGCAATCCTTCGAATGTGCTGAGGAACATCCATGATGGAGGTATGATGAAAGCGTAGCTACCATTTACTGATGTACGTTGTCCCATCATTTCTACAAATACGGTAGCAAGGTCTGCCTTGCCATCCTTATAGTTGTCCTTCACATACTTGCTCAGCACGCTATTCATATTGCCGCCACCCATATATGGAGGGTTCATTACCAAAGCATGATAATTCTCTGTTAGGGCGAGAATAAGGCGGAATCCATCTATTAGATTCTTGAAAGCCTCTGCATATTTTGACTCTGCATCATAGGCATTTACAGCCTCAACCAAATGCTCACGTGTATTTTGGCAAATGTCGAATCGCATGATGCTGCCCAAAGAGTCTGCGTCCTTCATGAGGTCGAAGGCATCCTCCAACTCTTTTCTATCTACGTTATTCCAATCCAATTGGTAGGCACAAAGGAAATGACCTAAAGTATCCATTATCGTATACCTGTCGCATACAGGCATGGTAAGCACATTAGGCAGGCAATGCGCATCTGCAAAAGCTGCATCCTTCTGGCAAGCCTTCAGCAGGAGGGCAAACTGGCTCAACTGCTTGGCACGAGTGTCGAGGTCAATACCCGTAAGGTTGTGGCTGAAGATATTCTCCACAGCCTCTCCACGACCATAGCCTTCGGCAATATAAAGGTCATAGAGCAGGTCGAAGCATTCGTTGAGAATATGACCGGAACCGCAGGCGAGGTCTGCTACCTTCAAATCTGTTAACTCGTTGTATTTCAGTGAATACCTATCGCTTGGCTTTTCTGAAGGCTCAACGAGATAACGCCACTTCTTTTGCAGCTGAGTCTCGTATGGATTATTGTCCAGATAGATTCTGCCCACGGTGTTCTGCACCATGTACTTCACAATCCAGTTAGGGGTAAAAATCTGGGTAGCTGCAGGAATCTCATCAGCTTCGAACTTTCCCTTCTTGGCAAACACCTCATCCTTGCGCTCAGAGATATAGAACTGATAAAGCCATCCAATCAACTCAGGTGACTGGAAGTCTTCATCGGTGATAAATTCTGTATGGTTGAGCATATCCACGAAACCGCCTTCTGCCAGAATATTGTTTGGCAGGAGCAACTCGGTGTAGTCGGCAATGCTGCCGAAACACTGGTTGATGATAGGGTTGTCGTGGCACCAGGCTGTAATGAGAATGGCAAACTGCTCCGTTACCTTGGTGTCGTCATCGAGAAGTTCCACGAGTCGCTGGCGCAATTCTTCACCCCCTTCGTTTCCCCCGTTATCGGGGGACAGAAACATCTGCGGAATGCGTCCCTGTCGGGCTTCATCCACGATGACGGGAGTGCGTGCAGCATCAGCATACGCCAAAACCGGACTGCAGAGATTGTTCTTCTGCAGGATGCGGATGGCGCAGAGACGGTTGAACCAGGTATAGGCTGCTTCCTCATACACCTCGTTGATACCCTTCTGCTGAATACGGTTATAGAGGGACATCCACTGATAGTAGAAGCCCTCTGTCTGCAACTGCTCATTCCAAAGAGAACCACCCTGCATCAGCTGAGGCTTGTTCTCTTCTGCCACATTGCCGTTCTTGTCGAAGCCAAGCGTAGTAATCTTGGCAGCAATGCCGGCTTTCAATATATTTCGTGCTTCGGTAGCGAAGCGTTTGATTCTGTTTGTATCCATACTTTTTTGTATTTATTGAATAAGAATCTTATGCAAGTCTTTCTGTAAAGACTCTATCTCATCATAACCATTGGTGTGCAGGCTTTTATCAAGAATGTCGGTCTTGAAAGCTACGTCTGTTCCTCTACAAAGTAGAGTGCCGATATGGAGTATCATCTTATAAAGTAAGTGCCCTTGAATATGCAGATATGCGTTCTCCTCAGTTAGGGATTCAATCTTGCCAGTAGGTTGTTCTGAAAGATTCTTCAGTCCTTCTTCAAAACGGGATTTAATGACCGACAGATATTCCTTGCCGTTATTGTCCAATTCAGAGCGTTTGGGTTGCAAAGGTATGCAAGCATTGAACTTGGAGATATTCCACAGTTTGTTCAGATTACTGTCTGCTGAGTAGAAGATTAAATAGCGTAGAGGAGTATAGACAATCTTTGAGAATGCTGTGATAAACTCATTCATGTCAAAATCCACTTGCTCTATGTTATGTCTCATACGCTCTTGAATATGAACCGACTCGCAAAGATGATTTTCCCACGAGTAAGCATAGGTCTGAGCAACATGATTGTTCGCAGTCAGCCCTTCTTCACCCCGAAGCAGGCGCAAATCACTATCTATGCAGATAAAGAATTGGTCTGTAAGGTATGGTTTGAATCTGAGACATTGTTCACATCCTCTGGTATCAGTGCCATTATTGTTCTTGCTATAGTACAAGTAGCGATAACGCCCAGGTTTGACATGTTGCAACTGATAATCCCAAAATCTCTCATCTTCCTGATCCTCCAGATGCACTATTGCCTGATAGCGATGGGTAAGGGCAAGGTTTCTGTATAGTTTGGCTTGTTTACTAATCCAGTCCATACGCTTTACTTTTGAGTAATTTCTTCCATGTACCAAACCTTGTCGCCCCATCCTTCACCGAAGAGGGCTGGAGAGTGGGTTGTAATGAAAAACTGGGCATTGGGGTTGAAACGAACAAGCAGGTTGACCAGTTCAAACTGCCAGTCGATGTCCAATGAGTTTTCTGGTTCATCAATCAATACCACAGCTTCACGACCATTGAGTAGAAACACTCTCAGGAGAATTAGTAGCATCTGCATCTCTCCAGAAGACAATGCGCCTACAGGCAATTTTTCTTTTTCCGTGATGACAGAAAACTTGCTACCCTCTATCTCTATCCGCTTGTGGGTCAATGCAAAAAGACGATTAACCGCATTCTGAAAATCAGCAATTTGAGATTTTAGCTCGGTTTGCACATCCTCGGAACTATCAATCATAGACATACGAAGACTCATCAATGAAGGACCAGTCTTCATATCGTAGATGTAATAATCCAAGTCTTGTGAAAGGGCTGTTGCAGTTTTTCGTTTGTCTCTCATTGCAATGTTGTCAATGGATGGCAAATAAACAACATTCTCTATACCTTTCATGTTTTCAGTCAAAGACTTATACAGACTGCTCAGAAAAGTAGTCTTACCACTGCCGTTGATGCCCATGATAATATTGACATCTGGGTGTGCAGAAAACTGAACTTTCTGATGATTCCAAATGCTTATATTTATGTCTTTAATACGTATCTCTGCCATAATTGTACATTATAAATTATTTAATAATCATTACTCCATCCTGGTCGACAAGCAGCTTTTCGAGCTGCTGGCGCAGACCTTCCAGGTAGCGTTCTATATCCTCTGCATTCGTAATAGGCAACTTTGTCTTTGTCTGCAAGGATGCCTTGCGGATGCGTTTATCAGGAGTTATTGGTAGTTCTTTTTTACCGTCTCCTTCACCTCCTGGAGGCTGAGGAGGATTATAAGACATAATCTTATCCACCTGCTCCTGATAGAACGTATCTGTATTGGCGTTATTCTGCAATACCAGAATGTTGTTTGGAGTGGTCTTGACACGGATAACGGTTTCACGGTAAGAGAGTACACTCTCAGGAACATGCTGTTTCTCGGCAACCTGCTTCAGATAGTCGAACATATCATTATAGGCTGCCTTGATCTTCTCACGGAGTTCTTCTCGTACACCATCCAATATGCCTGATAATTGGCGCTGCAGCTTGATGTAGCCACGAAGACCGGATATTGGCCATGGGTCGTTCTTCAACTTATTGAAGTCGGTGACTGCCCCCTGCATCTCCATCGGAACGAATGGGAAGTTATACTGGTTGTCGGTCTGGAACTGGATGAGCTGCTTGTATGTATCAAGCTGATCATGAGTGAACTGCACCACTTCCTTGCACTTATCTATAAGTACTTTGGCTTCATCCTTTGCAGTAATGACGAGGTTGAAGAACTTCAGCGGATCACGCTCGTTGAGCCATGACTCGAAGAGGTCAATGGCCTCACGGATAGGCTGGCAGAACTGGTAGCCAGCAATCTGCTGCTCAATATCCTTATAGCCCTTGATGAACTTGGCTAGACTGTGGACGCTCTCTATATCTCGGCAGGCACGGAAGAGCTGGGTGCTGTCTGTAGAAGTAGGTACGGCAGAAATACCGAAAATCTCTTTCCAGGCATTGGTGAAGTTCTGGATTACCTGCGGAGAGATGACCTTGGCCTGACGCAATGTGAACTTGTTGGATTCGCTGACGATGCGGGCGGCAACCGTTGCTGTCTCCACATTCGGATTGTTGGCGTAGGAGTAGTCACGATTGTGGCGACGTACCAGCTCATTGATAATATAGAGCGTGCAGATGTTGTCCCATCCGTATGGAGCCTTGGCAAACTTAGCAAGCACATCAGAAACATTTACCTCAGCAAACTGCTTGTTGAGATAAATCTCCACTTCATGCTCTGCATCGGTAAGCACGGCATTCAATCCATCGTAGTCGCCAGGGTTGACATTACGCAAAATTGCCTTTTTCAACTGCTCCGTGGTGCGAGGCATGCCTGGGTAATCCACCAGGTTCGCCTTGGTATAGATGCCGGAAAGATGCTTATCCATCGCCACACGATAGCGGTCGTTGCCACGCTTCTGTCCCAGTTCGGCTTCATCTATCACGCTGAGGCCGGAGATGATAGGGCAGGTGTCGAGAATCTTCTCAAACTCCTTTCTGATGATTCCATCGTAAAGTTCGTTGGCACGTTTCTCAAACTCATCACGTGTCTTTTTGTTGTCCTCGCTTGTTACCGGAGTAGCCATGTAGCGGTTTGCCTGGCAATACCAGTAGAAAGCATTGTATAGACGCTTGTTGTCACGATATTGAGGACCCACATAGTAAACCATGCGGTTGACATTGCTGTTCTGCAAAGCCAACTGCTCGGCAGTTTCATAGTCTGCATCCATCACAAACTCTACCTGCACATCAGGATTGTTGCTGAGGAAGGTGCGCTGCTTGATGGTAAGACCCACGGAGAAACTGCGTGTCTTATACTGCTCCTTGTTGCGGAGTGCCGTAATATATCTGTTGAAGATTTCCTTCAGCTGCTCTGCCTGGGTGTTGTTGTCAACCACCTGGCTCTGAATGAGCTGAGCCACCTTCATTTCTTCTTCACTATAGAAGGCGTAGGTTTCAGGTGCGCCCTGCTTGCCCTGCTCACGACGGATGATGTTGTTGTCGCAAAGGAACTCAATCACCTTTTCCACCTCGTTCTTGATGTTGAGGCGAGGAGTCTCCATATCGTTGATAAGGAGTGAGGTTACATTATCCAATGTGGCTGGGAAGACCAGCTGGTCGGTCTGCGAGATGTTACAGATCATGAAGAGCACGTTGGCTACTCTCACGGCAAGACGGGTGCGCTCTGGGCGGTCGGTCTGGTAGGTGCGAGCCATGCGCAAAGCATTATCCACAGCCTTCTGTCCACGGGCCTGCAATCCTTCTTCGAACATGTTATTATAGAGTTCGTCGAAAGAGATAAACTTGCCCAGTTCTGCATCTGCATTCGTCTTGGCAGTAGAGTGAATTACCTTGATGATGCTTCGCTCGTTACCCTTTACTTCCTTGGCAACATAGCCGAGGTTGAGGAACGAGTTGAATACCTGCATAATCAGCTTGAACTGATAAGGCACGAAAGGGTAGTAGTCCACGAAATCATCCTGCGAATCGTAGCTACTATATGATGTTGGCAGTTTGAACTGAAGGTCGAAACCTGCCTTATATTGATTGTAGAGGGCCGCAAGTTCTGGTTTTACTTCCTCTTTTTTGTCGAGAATTCGCTTCTGGGTAATCACCTCTGGCTGTGTGCCTTTCAGAGAAACCTTCACTTCGAAGCGTCCCTTGATCTTGCCTTCCTTATCCTTCTCTTCTGCTATATGGCAGTCGTCCATAATCTCAGAAAGGTCTTGCTGGGCAGTACAAGCCACCCATACCTTGTTGTCGCAAGCCTCAGAGAGTTTGGTGATAATCTCCTGGAGGTTGAGATAACGGTCACGCTCCTTGTTGATAAACTGGCTCACCTCATCGGCAAGGAGAATCAGACGGTAGTCATCGCCCTTGTCCTTCAGGTAGGAAGCCAATTCCATACCGAAGCGGTCGATACTCATATTGGTGTCTCGCTTGATGATGCGCTCACGGATGCTATCTACGGAGAGGGTAGGGGCAAGCTCCTTGGCAATATCCAACACCCAATCCAGCTCGTTGTCAATCAGGTCGGCAGCCATGCCTGGGTCGTTCCAGTCGCCACCTTCTTCGGCAATGCGCTCCTTGAAGGCTTCGAACACGCCTTTCTCGGCAAGAGGCTTTTCCAGGTTCTGTGCCAGGGTGATATTGAACTTGTTGAAGCCACGCTTGCCGTTGAACTCATTCCAGAAAACGTGAAGGAAAGCCTTCTTCTTGTCTGTAGAGTTGTCGTAGCTGGTTTCAAGGTTGAAGATACAGGTGTCGATGGTGGCACGCTTCAACCAGTTGGCGATGGAGAGCAACTCGTCGTAATCGAAACTGAGGTTGTGCTTCTCGTCGAGTGGGTCGATGGCTTTTACAGCATCGAGCAGACGTGAGACTGCATCCTCACGGGTTGATGGAGTGATACAGTAGTCGAGGTATTTCAGGAAGTGAGACTTTCCTGAACCATAGTAACCGTCTATCCATATACCTACATGGGCGAACGTTTTGTTGTTCTTGATGGCATCAAGTATGCGGAAGAGACCATTGATGATCTCATCCGTAAACACGTATTCCTGTATTTCGATGCGTTCTGTCTCTGGATCAAACTTGGTAGCACTGACGGCAGGATTGACAGCACGGTTGATTGGCTTGCTATATAAATCTTTCAGTTTCATAAGTTACTCATTGATAAGTAGTGTTGCACGATAAGTGTGATTGTCTGGGAGCGTATCAAACAGACGGAAAGAGTTCTGGTCACGATGACCAGGATAGAAGACGATAATCTTATACTTCCCGGTATCGTTGTAGTCCTCATAGAGGGCAAGAAACTCGTTGACTCTCAGATATGGGAACATGCTGCCGATACCATACAAGAAAACGTATGGACGACGGTATTGATCCTTGATGGTGATATGGTCGATGATACGTTGATGAATGTACTGCACGAACTCTGGAGAATGTGCGTTGCGGGTCAGCGTGTCCTGGGTGTTCTGTGCCTTGGACGGATCGTTCTGCTCTTTCTCTAACTGGTATTTCAGCATGGATGGATGACGCAGGAACTTCTTCTGGTCGAGAAAGTTGCAAAACTCCTCAAATAGATTCAGCGTAAGTACATCCACATAGTTGATAGGGCGAATGAGATTCGCCTTGAACTCCTGTATCTGGCGACGGATGTCGTACTCCTTCTCTGCCGGATATTGGTAGATGAAGAAGTTATAGAACAGATCGCCGTTCTCCGTGTCCTGGAAACCAGGGCTGTTCAGTTTATCATCAAGTTCTTTTATCGTCATATCACATTGATTTCTTTATGTTATCTATTTCGTATGGTTGCAGGAGGCAGGCTTCCAAGAACCATGGTTCTCCCTTTGCCAAGTAGTAGTCGTAATTGTTGCAGACCAGGGAATGAAGACGGTTGTCATTGGTCAGCATTCCCACCTTTCTCAGGATAGTGAGGTAGGCTCCTGCCACCTTTCCTTTCGTGGTGTCACTCCATGAATCAACAAACTCGTCTTTGGCAGAGATTTCATTGAATTCCATCATGAGGTCTTCCTTGTCTATGCTCTTGGAAATACTGTTCCACTTGCGCATGGTTACATTCACATGGAAGTCGAAGCATATTTTGTATGTTTTGAGCATCACATAGAACAGAGCGATGACCTTGTCACTATCGCTCATTTCCTTGAAGTCATCCCAGAATGAAGGAGGCATGGTTTGAAACCTGCGTCTGATTTCCAGAATGGCCTTTTCTCTGGAAGTTTCTGCATTGATATGCAGCAGATGGTTGTTCACCTTTTCTTCCTGGAGCAGTTCTTCACTGTTCTCTGCTTGAAGTAAAGGCAACAGGGTGAGTGTCTCTTCGAAAAGAAAGCCCCCACCTGTCAATGCTGCTGTATATGGACTATTATTTTTATTCATTATTATTCAATACTTTTGCAAATGTAATACTAATCGGTGCAGTCTATCTGCATATCGGTTTTTACATCTTTATATATGCAAAAGTACAGTTTTTATTCGAAATAACATCATAAAAGTAGGAAAAATAGTATTTGATTTCCGTTAATAAGGGTTAAATGAACAGCTTGTCTATAAAAAAAAGAGGGTGTGTCATGAATTGATGACACACCCTCTTTGAGAGGTTCTAGCTTTACATCCCGACTTACATACAGCTTGTCAAACCTAAAGAGGCTGCGATGGCTGTAAGGAGTGAAAGAGCAATCTTAATTACGATTTTCCAGTTTTCACGTTTCATGGGCTATATTTTTTAGAGACTTACATTATCACCATTTTCTCCGTTGTCACCGGTATCGCTTCCGCCAGTCTGCGAACCGCCACCCTGGGTTCCGGTATCGCCCGTGTTGCCGCCGGTAGTTCCGGTATTACCCTTGTTCTCGTCAGGGTTCTCCTGGTTGTCACCCTCGGTGTCCTCCACATCCTTCGAATCGTTGGAAGAGATGTTCTTTACCACTTCGCCATCGCGGTTTACGCAGGTGATGCTGATACCCGTCTTGGCAAGCTCCTGCTTGATCTCCATACTAGGGCTAAAGATTACGCGTCGCTGGGTGATGAGCTTGGTGCTCACATCCTCTACCGACTTCACAGCATTGGCACGCAGACCGAAACGCATGGTGCCCAGACCCGGAACTGCTACGGAGTGACCCTCTGTAGCCCACGCCTTGATTACCTCGCTCAGGGCAGCGTAAGCCACGTTCATCACGGCAGGAGTCAGCCCGCAATGCAGGGCAGCCTGCTGGATCGCCTTCTCCGGTGTGAGCTTGTTGTAGATCAGCGGCTGCATCACGTACATGTACTGGTCCTTGCCACCTTCCTTGCCCAAGTAAGCAATCTTGCGCTCAATAGCTTTAACATTCATTCCCATAACTCAAAAAACAATTTAATTAAACATTGATTGCAGAGCTTTTGTTTCTGCAAGCCATTGTGTTTCAATGACAATGCAAAGATACAAAATTTTGGGGCGGAAATCAAGAGTTGTTCGCCACTTGCCAAAAAATACTTTCTGAAGAATATATGATTCTAGCAGGCCACTAAGCCCTTGAACTGATAGTTCAGCAGATGGCTGGCACTGGAATAACAGGTGCAAACGCGATACCGACAACCCTGCTTGCCACAGGCGAGGAGGAACGTGAACGTCTCAAAGTGTGCTCTGTTCGTATCAATTCCACTTCCTCATATTGTCAATCCAGAACCACGCAGCTCAACTTGCGTGAGTTTAGCCTTTCGGGAGTTCATCATGCAGTCCGTCATCGGCAGACAGACTGCACAAAACTGGTCTGTATCTTTACTGAGAACGCAATGGCATAGAAAAGCCATAAAGCAACGTTCCTTGGAGGCTTTGCGCCTCCAGCCACTTGGGCGAACCACCGCAGTGTTTTCAGGTATTAAATTTTATACAGACCATACGGAGAACACTCGGCAAACACGAGCAACTCGGTATAGCCAATAAAACGAGGCGACAACCTATAACAACCACACTCGGCAAGTTATTGCAGGTCGTGAGGTTGTGGACGATACACCGTCATCAGCAATCCCCAAGAGAAGTATCGGTGACAAGCTGTGTTTTATAGGGCTACTATTGTGTCCACAAAGACACAGCAAGGTATGTTTTGAGTTACTCAAAACCTTTCGGGTTACTCCCGAAACATCGTGCAAGCGAGTGAAGAAGAAAAGTTTCTTTTCATTCTTCCGAGCGCTGCCGATGTTCGGACCCTCAAAGTCCTTGCCCTAATCGGGGTGTAGCTCTCCAAAGTCGGGCTCCTGGGATTCCATTTTCTTTATCGTTTATGTAAGATAACGCTAACTGTTCTTCTGATAACTCTTGATGGCCCATGCCCACATCACGACGGCATAGCCCGATAGGGCATAGAAGTGATGGCGGAGGTCATAGAGGCTGCTGCCCTTGAGGTAGAGCGTGCGCATCGCCTCGATGAAATAGCGCAGCGGGTTGATGCGCGTGAAAGCCTTCGCCCATTCTGGCATGCTCGTAACGGGGGTGATCAGACCGCTCAGGAGAATGAAGATGACGAGGAAGAAGAACATCACGAGGGCTGCCTGCTGCGTGGTGTCGGAATAGTTGGAGACGATGAGTCCCATGCTCGAAACCACGAGGATGAAGAGGGTGGCGAAGAGGAAGATGACCCCGATGTTCCCCACTGGCTCCTGTCCGTAGATGAGGCGAGCCAAGAGCATGGCATAGCCCAATACCAACAAGCCCACTGCCCAGTAAGGTATTAGCTTGGAGAGGATGAAAT
>ERZ791617.52-NODE-52-length-89979-cov-11.1948_pt1 | contig 89979 bp, 69 predicted proteins | sample MGYA00510272_ERZ791617 | MGnify/ENA primary metagenome ERZ791617 (study PRJEB30046, sample SAMN00715200) | human gut metagenome | study: EMG produced TPA metagenomics assembly of the A metagenome-wide association study of gut microbiota in type 2...
TTCAGGCTGAAGAACGGCATGGTGGTGCAGGCTACAGTGGAATGCAACAATCTGACCGACTCGCGCCACGAAGTGGTGAAGCGCTATCCCATGCCGGGACGTAACTGGAAGGCGACAGTGAAATTCGAACTCTGAGAAGTTCGCCAACTCTTGATGATATGAACAGACATTATATATATATACTGACGATAATGCTGACGGCAACGCTGCTCGCCGCCTGCTCGCTGGAGCCGGCAGACAGCGAGCCACCCGTAGCGCCCACGCAGACAGACGACAGAATCGTGGTTCTCTGCCAGGGACTGTGGGGACTCGACAACTCCACGCTGAGCTATATCGACGGCGGAACGGTGACAAACGGGTGGTTCAAGAAGAACAATCCCGGAATGCACCTCGGCGACACGGGCAACGACATACTGCAGGTGAACGACACGCTGATTGCCATATCGGTGAACTGGTCGAACATCATACAGTATATCTATCCCGACGGCAGGGCGATTGCCGCCACCGAAGACATACCAAACAACCGCCGCCTCGCCACCGACCGCTGCGGATATCTCTACTGCACCTCGTATGCCGACAACGGCTATGTGGCCAAGATTGACATCAGGACGAAGCAGATAGTAGACACCTGTCATGTGGGCTACGAGCCGGAGGGTGTGGCATACTATGACGGCAGGCTCTTCGTGGCAAACACCGGAGGATACGGCGGTCAGGCTGGTCATAAGTATGAGAGCACCGTCTCTGTGGTGGACGCCGCCACGATGTGCGAGATAAGGCGCATCGACACGGGGTGCATCAATCTCTTCGGCGACATGACGTGCTGCGGACAGTTTCTGTGTATCAATTCCGCCGGCGACAGTTATGACGTGGCGTCAAAGACTGTGGTGATGAACATGGCGGACGAGGAGTTCCGGGTGTTTGATTTCCCTGCCACATACTCCTGTGCCTACGGCAACCGCTTCTATCTGATAGGCAGCAGCTTCTCGTATGTCACCGGCGCCTACACCCTTACCACACACACCATCGGCCTGCCCTCGCTTGACGTGGCAGACGGACTTGCCTCTTATGCCGCGGCAGCTCCGGAAATACTGAAGATGCAGGCGCCTTACGGCATTTTCATATCGCCATATTCGGCACACCTGTATGTCACCGATGCCCGGGGATATGCCACGAACGGCAGACTGTATGAATTCTCTCCCACAGGCGAGCTGATAGGGCGATACCCTCTGGAGGGGATAAATCCCGGCAAGTTGCTGTTTCTGAAGAAGTGAAGTGCTTGCTGAAACGGAAGCGGTGACTTGCAGAAATGTAAATCAGCGTTTATTGAAATAAAAGAATAAAAGAACTCAAAACCACACAGATTATGAATAAGTTGTTATTGGCATTTGCATTATGCGCTATGACGGCAGTTGCCGGCGCACAGACTCAGAAAGTCAGCGTATTGGAATACTGTCCGGCACCGGGACAGTTTGTCAACGTACTGCCCGAAGTGGAAGAGGGGATGACCCGCGAACAGGTATTGAAGGCTTGCGAGGAACAGTTGGCAAAGAAAGGCTATCTCGTACACCTCGGTTCTTTCGGCGGATACATCACCGTGAAGTTCGACCATCCCGTGGAGAACAAGACCGGTTCTGACCTTCTCATCACCGGCAATGCCATGTATGCCGCCGACGACCCCGTGTATGGCAAGGAGACGATAGGCGGAAGCATTGAACCGGGAATAGTATATGTGGGAGTTGGCGACAATGTGGAGACGGCGGAATGGTATGAACTCGCAGGTTCGGAATATTTCACCGACGAATACAGCAGGATGAGGCTCACTTACTATAGACCGACGGCTGAGGAGGGCGACCACGCACTGCCGGGGTCGATGTATGATATGTATCTGAAATGCTCAGGACTGGTGACGGAAAGAAACAACTCATGTTGGGATTTCACGTACTATTTTCCTAAGCTCGCTGCCCACAAGCAGACATACTGGCCTATGTGGGAGACTGCCGATGAGCTGACCTTCGAGGGCGGTCGCCTGCCGAATCCGGCCAAGAAATACGAGGTGGACGGCAGGGACTATTGGGTGCAATACCGCTATGCGGCTGACTCTTACGGATATGTGGACGCCTGTCCGGCTAACGACCCGAAATATTGTTCGTTCGACATCGACTGGGCTGTTGACAAGGATGGTCGTCCGGTGGCTCTCGACCACATCGACTTCGTGCGCGTGGCAACCGGCGTGTTGCAGTTTTGCGGTCTGATCGGCGAGACGTCCACTGAAATAGACACCTTCCAGGACCTGCATCTCGTGCCCGGCTACGATGACGCCCCTTATATCATCACGCCCCGTCCTAACCCCAACCAGCCCGTCGATGGCATCACCGCCACTACATACAAGACCCGCCCCTCTGACACCTACTACAACCTCATGGGACAGAAAGTTGACCGGCTCGTCAGAGGCCAGATTTATATCCACAACGGCAAGAAAATGGTATTCTGACGATATTAGTCAGACAAAACATGTGTAGCTCATCAATCGGCAACCAAGATTCGTCAGTCAGTCAGACAGGTGTCGTTAGTCAATCGGCCAGTCAAGTGTATCTGTCCCTCCCCTTCGGGGGAGGTTAGGTGGGGGCTATTGTCAATAGTCGGAGTAACTTATTCCTTCCCTTGGGGAAGGTCAGGATGGGTTTGAGGCTAGGTGGGGGCTGGTGTCAATAGTCGGAGTTACTTATTCCTTCCCTTGGGGAAGGTCAGGATGGGTTTGAGGCTAGGTGGGGGCTGGTGTCAATAGTCAGAGTAACTTATTCCTTCCCTTGGGGAAGGTTAGGATGGGTTTGAGGCTAGGTGGGGGCTATTGTCAATAGTCGGAGTTACTTATTCCTTCCCTTGGGGAAGGTCAGGATGGGTCAGAGGTTAGGTGGGGGCTGGTGTCAATATTCAAGTTAAAAAACTGCTGTCTTAATTTCTGTTGACCCATGTTAAGAATGTGCACAAAATGAGGGTTTTGTGCTGAAATGCTTGTGTATGTCAACAATTATTACTACTTTTGCATCCGAAATCAAGAAACGGCTTAACTGCTTACGTTTTGATCAAGCAAGTTTTGCCACAGTATTTAACTGGTGTCCAGGGTCAACGTTTTTTTTCTCTTATGTTTAAAGTTGACACCGCGGGATTAATGTTCATATATTGTTCAGTGTATTGACCAGAGTTGTTGTTGTGCCCAGTCAATACGGCCCAGATGCCAAAAACAAAAGGTTATGAATTTTTCAACAAAGAGTAGGATTTTATTAGTAGTATTATTATTCATCTGTCTTCCTTTGGCAGCGCTTGCCGGAGGCGACGAACAAACGACAGCAGATTTCGACTGGGAACCCGTGATGGAAGCGGTGATACAGGTGGAGAGCGGAGGCAACCCGAATGCCAGAAGCGGCAATTCGTGCGGAGCAATGCAGATAACTCCGATTTGCGTGGCACAGTGTAACATCATACTGAAGGCGCGCAAGAGCAAGAAGCGCTATTCGCTGAAAGACCGTTTCGATGTGGCTAAGTCGAAAGAGATGTTCCGACTCATTCAGTCGTTCTACAATGTAGAAAACAACATCGAGAAGGCAATCCGTTCATGGAACGGCGGTATGCGATACTCCATAAAGGGTACGCAGCGCTACTACGAGAAGGTGATGTCATATCTCAACAAAAAGCAGTAAGCTGTCACACCAACCGGCAGGAGGTCAACCCCCCTCTATGGCCAGACAAAACAACAAGAGTTTTGGCAAATTATAAATAAGCAAGTCGCCAAGTCACGACCAACCACGGTCACGGCTTGGCGCCTTTTCGTTTCTTCTCGACTGATTTGGGGGACGATATAAGCCGATGGAAATTTGCAATGCATTTCATTTTTTATAGAAAATGTAAGCAGATTTGCAATGCATTTCATTTTTCGTGGATAACCCTAAGAAATTTGCAATACATTTCATTTTTGCAGTTAAATCTGAAGAAATTTGCAATGGAATGCAAATTTGTCGGCATAAATGGCTATATTTGCAATGGATTACATTTTTGGGGATATGATAGAACGAAAGCAATACATATCACTTCTTGAAAAATGGAAGAACAAGAAGGTGATAAAGATAGTTACAGGCATCCGCAGGTGTGGAAAATCGTCACTTCTGAAGATGTTCAGTGACAAGCTGCAACAGGATGGAGTCAGGAAGGAACAGATACAGAGCGTTAATTTTGAAGACCTCGACAATGAACCTTTGCTTGACTACAAACGTCTTCACTGTCATATTAAAGAACGGCTGCTGCCAGACAGGATGAACTATCTGTTTTTCGATGAGATACAGTTGGTCGGCAATTTTCAGAAAACCATAGACAGTCTGTTTTTGCTCGACAACGTGGACATATACATCACAGGCTCCAATGCCTGCTTGTTGTCTGGCGAAATTGCCACGTTGCTCACCGGAAGATATGTTGAAATAAAACTTTTCCCGTTCTCTTTCAGTGAATTCATAATGGCAAGCGGCAAGCCCCAGTCTCTTGAGCAGGCTTACAGACAGTATGTAGAATGCGGGTCGTTTCCGTATGTAACTCAGATATGCAATGACAAGGAGATGGTGCGCGAATATCTGTCGGGACTATACAATACCATAGTGCTGAAAGACGTGGTGGGCAGGAAAAAGATAACCGACGTGATGATGCTGCAGAGCATCGTGAGATTCATAGCCGACAATATAGGCAACATCTCGGTGATAAAGCGCATCAGCGATACCTTGACGTCGCTCGGAAGGAAAATCACTTCACATACAGTGGAGAACTATATCTCGGCATTGACAGACAGCTATATTTTCTATCAAGCACAGAGATACGACACCAAGGGCAAGCAACTGCTGAAAACGGGAATGAAACTGTATTTGGCTGACATCGGACTGCTGAATGTAATAAATGGAACGAAGGGCGGCGACATGGGACATATTCTTGAAAACATTGTCTTTCTGGAGCTTGCGCGACGCGGTGGGGAAATCTATGTGGGCAAGGCCGGAGAGGCGGAGATAGACTTCGTTGTAATCAATGGCAATGACAAGGCTTACTATCAGGTGGCGCTAAGCGTCAGAGATGAGGCTACGATGAACAGGGAGCTGGCACCGCTGAAATCGTTGCCGGATTCTTTTCCAAAATATCTGCTCACGATGGACAATGACCCTGTTGCGCAGCACGATGGCATCAAGCAGATATACGTGCTTGACTGGCTGACTGAAAGGTCATAAAAAACAATCACGCATCATGGAGGGAATTATCCTCACATGATGCGTGATTCTGTTTGTATTCTCTTCTGCCGCATGCGGAAGACTGCAAAGTAAAATATTACATTGAAACAGTCGTAAAATATTACATTGACGGCCTATTATATTATTTAACCCAAAACGGTCATTAGGCCGTTTATTGTATTTTATATTTACTGCTTGCAGTCTTTTGTTTTTTATAAGGCGTCTTTTGCTTGTTTTTAATTCGTAATAGCTCGCTATTACTCATTAAAAGCCAAACAAAATCCACTCTTCTAAAAGAACAAAATCCAGGCAAGCCCTAATGACCGATTTGGGTTTAACGGCCTTATGCCCGATTGTTGATGCGGCAGCAGGCGTCAGAACTGCTCCAGAATCTCGATGCGCTTCTGCGTGTCGGGGTGGGTGGAGAAGAGCGATGTGAAGAAGCCCATGCCCTTGCCGCCGCTCAGAGCCTGCGGATGCACGATGAACAGCTGTGCCACATCGTCGCGTTTCACCTTCTTCAGTCCGGGCTTGTCGCTTATCTTGCGCAGTGCCGAGGCAAGGGCAAGCGGATTGCCGCAGAGTTCAGCGCCGCCGGCATCAGCCATATATTCGCGTTTGCGACTGATGGCGAAACGGGTGAGCAGGGCGAAGAAATAGGCTATGATGCCAAGGAAGATGGCAATCAGAAACACTAGTATAGCAGCGCCTCCGTTGTTGTTGTCGTCATCGTCGCTGCTGCTGCTCGAACTGTCGCTGACAATCCAGAACAACGACCTTATGCTCACCTGTATTATCGTCGTGATGATTCCCACGAAGATGATGCTCGTGATGAGCAGACGGGTGTCGCGGTTGCGGATATGCGTCAGCTCGTGGGCTATCACGCCGGCCAGTTCGTCGTCGTTGAGCACCTTCAGCAGTCCGGTGGTCACCGTCACCGTGTAGCTCTTCCTCTCTATTCCGCTGGCAAAGGCGTTGAGTTGCGGGTCGTCCACCACGTTTATCTTCGGCATGTCCATTCCCGCCGTCATCGTCAGATTCTCCACGATGTTATACACTCTGGGGTTTTCGCGGCGCTCCAGAGTCTTGGCTCCCGTTGCCGCTTTCACCATCGACGCGTTGAAGAAATATGCTATCACGAACCACACGCTCACGGTGCCCACTACCCAAGGCAGCGAGTCGATGAACGCTCCGTTCACCCATGTCCAGTTCACGTTGCCCCCAACCTGTTCGGCATTGCCGTCCAATGCGACGCCGCAAAGGCTCAGCAGCACGTAGAACAGCCACACCATGAGGAGCGTGAGAGCCGGAAAGAACAGCAGCAGCATTATAGTCAGTTTGTTGTTGCGGCTGACTTGGGTATACATTCCTACGTATTTCATAATCAAGAGTTTATATCCTCCGCCCGGCTGCCTATGGTGGCTGCCGCGACGGGGGAAGAGTTAGAAATCGGAGTCTTAGTCCAGACTCCCATGCTTGTCAGCGGGTTTTCACCCGAATTGATATGCTGGCCGCGGCTTAGAATTTGATTTCCGGAGCCTTCTCCACTGCGGCGCGGCTCTCCTGCGGAATCTCGAACATAGGCTGGCGGGAGAATCCGAACATCTTGGCGAAGAGGTTGCTTGGGAAAGTCTCCACGGCATTGTTGAGCTCACGTGTGGCAGAGTTGAAGAAGCGGCGAACGGCAGCGAGCTTGTTCTCGATGTCGGCAATCTCCTCCTGCAGCTGGATGAAGTTCTGGTTAGCCTTCAGGTCTGGGTAAGCCTCAAGCGAAACCTTGAGACCGGCGAGTGCGCTTGTCATCATGTTGTCAGCCTTCACCTTGTCGTTTATGGTCTGTGCTCCCATTGATGCGGCACGGGCGTCGGTCACGCGCTGCAGCGTCTCCTTCTCGTGAGTGGCATATCCCTTCACCGTAGCCACGAGCTGTGGGATGAGGTCGCAGCGCTGCTTGAGCTGCACGTCGATGTTTGCGAAAGCATTCTCGCGGTTGTTGCGCAGTTTCACGAGTCTGTTGTAGATTGACACGAGCCATATCGCCAGGATTGCGACGATAATGATGATCACGATTGTTGTTGTCATAATGTTTTGGTTTTTTTAGTGCCTTCTCCCGTCGCTTGCCGCGCCGGGATTGTCGGCGTTGTTAATAATGTGATATTTTCTTTCTCTGTTCTTTATGCGTTTCTGTCTCTTTTCCCATATTGACGCAGGAACTGACAGGAATACTACAAAAATAAGACCTTTTCTTGTTTTGTCACGTCTGATTTAAGTTTTGTTTTGCTTTATGTTCATTTTTTTGTTACTTTGCCGTTCCTTTTTCTGCCTTCCAAAGCCTCATTGCTGCATGGCGCAGTAATCATTCTGCCCAGCATAGTTCTTGTTCTGTTGCAAAGGTAGCCAATAATCGTGAGACCATAACTTGCAAATCCTCTCAAAAAACTTGCAAATCCTCTCAAATATCCAGTTTTCCCTTTCATTTCCCATGATGTTACATAAAATGTTACACCCCGCAGAATGTTACAATCCTCATTGCTTGTATTTCCACAAAGTGCGCTATACAGGTTGCTAACGGCATATTCTATGCGTATATAAGCTTACGTTAGCACGATAGGCAGATACTGATGTTCGCTCTAAGTTTGAAGAAGAAAGCAATGCAGTTGAATAAACGTTAAACTATCAAGGAGGCGATTCATCTAAGTTTAAAGATTGATTTTAGCTTTGCAGCTTCCTTCGTAAGTTTCTCAGGGTTTTGCTTCGCCAATTTTGCCAGGTTGAAGAGCTTCCATTTTACCGAGGGGTAATTCCGCATGTAGGCGAACTCGTAGCCTTCCCATTCCGGCTTGCCCTGTTCAAAGCTTACGAGGAAGTTCTTGTCAGCTTCTGACATCATACCATTCACATCATCTATCAGTTTGGTGCGTGTTTCTTCAAATTCAGCATAAGTGAAAGGGATGTCGGTCATTCCGTCAAACTGGTTGGCCATGGCCTCGCTTTGGTCAATCAGTCTTGGAGCAAAGGACTCGTGGATTGGACGGTCGCTGCCAAGCAGACAGAATATCAGACCTTCGCGACAATCGGCCAAGGGAATGTCCATATACTTCACGTCAAATAAGTCGCGAGGATGTTGGCGAGAGAGTGCGGCTGCAATCTTGCCTCCATAAAGCTGGGTAAGTGGAACGATATTGGCCTCACAATAGAGTCCAAACTCATTCTGTGCCTTCTCGCTTAATGGCACAGTGATGTTCTCACCGCCCACTAGTCCACGCTTAGTCTGATTTACTTCTACTTTTACCTGTTTGCCCCGCCACTCGCAAAGCAACTTGCTGGTGTTGTAGTTGGGCTTTATGTGCATCCCCTTGAAAGCCTTCTTTGCTTTCTCGCAAATAGATGCCAGATGAAGGTTAATATCATCTAGGCTCTGCTTCCGGTCAGCCAACGGAATATAGGTGAGGTCTATATCGACCGAGTATCTGGGCAAGTCTTTCAAGAAGAGATTTATGGCGGTGCCGCCATGGACTGCAAATACACCTTCCTCCATGACGATGGGCATAATGCGAAGTAGCAGCTCCACCTTTTGGGCATAAACTCTGCCGGCTAAATAGTTCTCATTCATACTCTGCAAGGTCTTTAGGAATGGTCATATTATATTTCGCTATATACTTACCTGTCGGCACCACCATGTATCGGGCTGTGCCCAATTGTATATTGTCAAATTTCAGAGCCTTGAACCACGGATGTCCGGCTTTCTCTGCCATATAGACAAAGAGTCGCTTAACCTTTTGCGAGGAGCACGTTTCAAGCAACGATTGCACCAGCCTGGGCCGAAGCGTAGTCATACTCTCCATTATATAATATAGATCTAATAGCGAGGAGGCAGCCTCCGGCAGGTGGAGACATTCCAGAAAGGCACGCTCTGGTGATGATACCAAAAGAATATCACCTTCAAAGGTCATGGTCTCCACGCCAAGCAGGTCATCCCCCAGAAAAGAAGTAGTCATATACTTCACTGTCATATCCCAATCATGCGACAATATCCATGAGGGAAGCTTATTCGTTCTTCCGGTAAAAAGATAAGCTTGTGGCTTGCCCAATGACAGATAATGGGAATAACCACGCAGCTCGAGGGCGGTGTAAGCACCAACGATGCATCGTTTTGACAACTGGTTGTTATAGGCGGATATGGCATGGAGCAGTTTGGGTGCAGTGCCGTTCAAGACATACACCCCTTTGGATATGCGGTTAAGCCATCCGCTCTTCATGTAGGCATGTTGCCCCTTGGCATCCAGCCCCTGCCGTGTGAGCCAGTCGCCAAACATGAAGCCCGTATTTGGATTGGACTCCATTATTTTCTGTATTTTTGTTGCCATCTTCTCTGATATTACGAATTTGACGATAATTTTTATGCAAAATTACACATTTATCTTGATTGACCAAATGTCTCGCCAAGAAAGCACTGAATTTTTCTTGATATTGTGCGCCGTCTTCGCTTTCTTTGCGAATATGAAGTGCAAAAACCAGCAAAGACACCTTATAAAGACATGAGACTGCAAGCGGTTATAAAATCATCACATAAGACGGGCTAATAACCTTTTTGGGGCTTAATTCTGTATTTTTCAGCTGTCTGAAGTCGAACGCATTTCGTCTTCTTCATTATTCCCTTTGAGCCCGGTATAATCGTTGATATAAAGAAATCAAGCACATGTGATTGCGGCAGATATGAGGTTTCAGATTACTTTTTGGCCTGAAATCAATAAATAATGCGTAATAATCTCGTTTAGTCAGTTTTTTGCATTATCTTTGTACATTATTAATATTAGGTATGAACATATCATTGCGAAATACGATACGCTGGGCACTCATCGCTCTTGCCGCTCCGATATTCCTCATCATATTGTTGGCGGTGCTGCTCTATCTGCCTCCGGTGCAGAACTGGGCGGTAGACTGCGTGGCGGACTATGCTTCGGAGAAGACTGGAATGCAGATCTCCGTGGGCAGGGTGAATCTGGAGTTTCCGCTCGACCTAGGAGTGGAAGACTTCAAGATGATAAAACCCAACGACTCGCTGCCGCAGGTGAGAGACACCGTTGCCGATGTGGAGAAACTCGTGGTCAGCGTGCAGCTCATGCCGCTGCTGAGCCGGCAGGTGGAGATAGACCAGCTGGAACTCAGGGGTGTGAACATGAACACCACCGACTTCATACATGAGGCAAGGGTGAAAGGCACCGTGGGGCTCCTCTCGCTACGCAGCCACGGCATAGACTGGGGCAAGCAGACAATCATCGTTGACGATGCACTGCTCAGCGACGCCAACGTCAGCGTGGAACTCAGCGACACCGTGCCGCCAGACACCACCAAGACCCCTACATACTGGAAGATACACGTGGAGCAGCTCAACGTTGACCGTACGCGTGCAGTGGTACACATGCCAGGCGACACCCTGCAGGTGGACGCATATCTGGGCAAGGCAGGAGTGAGAGAAGGTACCTTCGACCTATACAAGAACCTGTATAGCGTGGGCAATTTCGAACTTGTCGACGGCAGGATAGCCTACGACAACAAGTTCATGACACGTTCGCGCGACATCATAGACCCCAACCACATCCTGCTCTCAGAGGTGAACCTCGGCATCGACTCCCTCTCCTATGCCATGGAGACTTCGGAGCTGAAGCTCGTGATGCGCCATTGCGCACTGAAGGAGAGGGGAGGACTGCAGATTGCCGACATCAAGGGACCTCTCTCTATGGACTCCCTCAAACTGAAGATGCCGCAGCTGCTGCTCAAGACCCCCGACTCATGGCTGAAAGCCGCCGTGGACATGGACCTCAACGCCTTCAGCGACTCCTGTCCGGGACGCCTCTCCCTTAGGGCAAACGCATCGTTCGGAAAGCGCGACCTTATGCGCTTCATGTCCGGTATGCCAGCGTCATTCCGCCGGCAGTGGCCCGACAAGCCATTGACTGTCAACACGATACTCAGCGGAAACCTCCAGCGGATGAGGCTCCGGCTGCTCAACCTCAATCTGCCGTCGGCACTGAAAGCAGACGCCAACGGATATCTCACCAATCTCACCGACACCAAGCGGCTCGGCGCCAGCATCAACTTCAAGGCATCGGCTGCCAACACGCAGCTTATCACGGCGCTCGTGGGCAAGGAGAACATGGGCGGAGCGAGGATACCGAACGGCATCTCGCTCTCGGGCAACGTGAAGACCGGCGGCAACCAGGTGTATCTCGCCGACGTGACGATGCGCGAGGGTGGGGGAACGATGAAGGCGAAAGCACGGTTCAGCATGCCGAACATGGCATACAGCGCAAAAGTCTCTGCCGCCGGAATGAGGATAGACCATTTCATGCCGACGCTCGGAATGAAAGACTTCTCGGGAACCCTCGACGTAAACGGCAGGGGCACCGACCCTATGAAGAAGAGCATGACGGTGGATGCCAGTGCCGACATCAGGAAATTCGTCTACGACAAATATCATTTCACGGGCATCACCGCTGACGCCAGACTCAGCAACGGACTCATACACGCCAACATAAACAGCAAGAACCAGCTGCTCGACGGACTGCTCTCGGTGGACGGATTCGTAAGTTCGAAGAAAATCTACGCCACCATAGCCTCCGACATCAGCCGCATTGACCTCTATGCCCTCGGTGTGGCAAAGAAGCCGCTCATTGCATCGCTGTGCTGCCATTTCGACGTGGCAACCGACATGCGCCACTCGTATATGCTGAAGGGAGGAACGAGCGACGTGACGATTCTCGACTCGCTCAAGGCTTACCGGCCGGTGAACATCACCTTCGACGTGCTAACAAACCGCGACACCACAAGGGCGATGGTAGACTGCGGCGACTTCTATCTCAATATGAACGCCAAAGGGGGATACGAGCATCTGCTCTTGCGCTTCGAGAAGTTCGGCAGCCTGCTCTCAAAGGAAATTTCCGACGGACGCATCGACTATGTGGCGCTGCGCCAGCAACTGCCGGAGGCCGACTTCCGCATGAAGGCGGGAAAAGACAATATCTTCAGCCGATTCCTGAAATATTACGGCTACACCTTCACCAGTGCCGACATGAACATGACGATGTCGGCGGCTACGGGAATGAACGGCGCCTTGCAGGTGAACGAACTGACGGCGGCGGGAGTGCTGCTCGACACGATACGCTTCAATGTGGTGTCAGACTCCGCGAACTGCACCTACAACGGACAGATACGCAACTCTAAGAACAATCCGCAGTATGTGTTCAACTCGCTCTTCGACGGATACGTGTTCGACCGTGGTTCGGGTCTCAACATCTCTATCTACGACGCCGCCAACCGCCTCGGCATCAAGCTCGGAGCCACGGCGACTCTCGAAGACACCGGAACACGCCTCCATCTGCTGACCGATGATATCATACTGGGATACAAGAGGTTTGAGGCAAACGAGAACAACTATCTCTTCCTCGGCGACGACAACAGGGTGTCGGCGAATCTCAAACTGAAGTCTGCCGACGGCATGGGACTACAGGTCTACACCAACGACGAAAACCACGACGCCTTGCAGGACATCACCGTGGGACTCAGCAATTTCGACCTATCCAAGATTACCGCCGTGCTGCCGTATTTCCCCAAGATATCGGGTAACATGAACGGCGACTTCCACGCCATACAGACAAAGGAGAACATCACCCTCTCGTCAAACCTCAGCGTAGACAAGATGACATACGAGGGATGCTCGCTCGGCGATATAAGCACCGAATTTGTATATATACCTCAGGAAGACGGCAGCCACTATCTCGACGCCGTGCTCTTCAGCGAGGGCTCACAGGTGGGGTCGCTCATCGGAACATACCACCCTGCCGGAAAGGGAGTGCTCAATGCCGACCTCAAGCTCGAACATCTGCCGATGAAAATCGTGAACGGATTCATTCCTCAGCAGCTCTTCGGATTTGAGGGATATGCCGACGGCTCGATGAAGGTGAGGGGAGAACTCTCCAAACCGCATGTCGACGGTGAGGTGTTCCTCGACTCCATGTATATGGTCAGCGTGCCATACGGCGTGAAGCTCCGCTTCAGCGACGACCCCGTGAGAGTGGTCGACAGCAAGCTGATGCTCGAGAACTTCGAGGTGTTCGGCCACAACGACAATCCGCTGAACATCTACGGAAACATAAACTTTGCCGACCTCGACAATGTATATATGGACGTGCGCATGAAGGCAACAAACTATCAGCTCATCAACTCAAAGGAGAACTATCGCAGCGTGGCATACGGCAAGGCTTATATCGACTTCTACGGTTCGGTGCGCGGAAAACTCGACAATCTGATGATGCGCGGACGGCTCAACGTGCTCGGTTCCACCGATGTGGCGTATATACTGAGAGATTCGCCGCTGACCACCGACAACCAGATGGACGAACTGGTGAAATTCACCAATCTCAGCGACTCCACTCAGCAGACCGTGGAGCATCCGCCGTTGACGGGTCTCGACATGATTCTCTCGGTGGGAGTGGACGAGGGAGCCCACGTGATGTGTTATCTCAATGCCGACCACTCCAACTATATCGACCTTATGGGAGGCGGCGACCTGCGTATGACTTACGATCCGCTCAACGAACTCCGCCTCACGGGCAAGTATACGCTCAGCAACGGTGAGATGAAATACGCCCTGCCGGTGATTCCGCTCAAGACCTTCACCATAGAGAACGGCAGCTACATAGAGTTCACGGGAGATGTGATGAACCCGAAACTGAACATCACAGCCACTGAGGAGACGAGGGCCACGGTGGGCACCAACGGACAGCAGGGCAGGACTGTGGACTTCAAGTGTGGAGTGGTGATAACAAGGACGCTCAACGATATGGGACTGGAGTTCACGCTCGATGCTCCCGAGGATATGTCGCTCCACAATGAGCTGCAGGCGATGAGCGTGGAGCAGAGAGGCAAACTCGCCGTTACGATGCTCACCACTGGAATGTATCTCGCCGACGGAAACACCAGCGCATTCTCAATGAACAGTGCCCTCAGTTCGTTCTTGCAGACTGAGATAAACAACATAACGGGAAATGCCCTTCGCACCCTCGATCTGAGCTTCGGCATCGACAACTCCACCGACGCCTCGGGAAGTATGCACACAGACTATTCGTTCAAGTTTGCCAAGAGATTCTGGAACAACAGACTCAAGATAATCGTCGGCGGAAAGGTGTCGAGCGGTGCCGACGTGCCAAACCAGAACGAGTCGTTCTTCGACAACGTGACGTTTGAATACCGTCTGGGCGACACATCGAACAAATACCTGCTGCTCTTCTACGACAACAACTCATACGACTGGCTCGAAGGCACTACGCAGGAGTTCGGAGTGGGATTCACATGGCGCAAGACGATGCAGCACTTCAAGGATCTCTTCCGCAAGGAGAGAAAGATGCAGATGCCGGCAGCTCCCCAGCGCCAGGCTCCCGGTGACTCCACGAAGACGCCTCTGGTGAACAGGGAGATTAAGTGATTTGCAATCAAGTAGGATGACTTGTCTGCTCGTCCACTTGTCCACTCGTCCGATCGTCCATTCGTCCACTCGTCTGTTTGACTGCTATAAGAAAGAGTAACCTTCATCTCCCCTTCGGGGGAGAACGAGAGGGGGCTGATGACAGTATTCTGAGTAACTCGTTCCTTCCCTTTGGGAAGGTCAGGATGGGTTCCCCTTGGGGAAGGTTAGGATGGGTTTGAGAACGAGAGGGGGCTGAAGTTCATTGGCAGAGTAACCAGTTCCTTCCCTTGGGGAAGGTTAGGATGGGTTTGAGAACGAGAGGGGGCCGAAGTGATTGACTGAATAAGTCTTTAACTAAGCATAGTAACTGTCCCTCCCCTACGGGGGAGGCTAGGTGGGGGCTGATGTGATTGGCAGAGTAACCAGTTCCTTCCCTTGGGGAAGGTTAGGATGGGTTTGAGAACGAGAGGGGGCTGAAGTGATTGACTGAATAAGTCTTTAACTAAGCATAGTAACTTGTCCCTTCCCTTGGGGAAGGTTAGGATGGGTTCCCCTTTTCAGAAAAGCATCGGGTGTCTTACGATAATATTAGAATGCGTTAAATTCGTCAACTAAATAAAAATGAAACACCAAATAATGTCAAATACCCTCGGCACACTGATGGTATGTGCCTTGGCGTTTCTCGCCACGGCGTGTTCCACCACAAGCTCCGTGCCCGAGGGCGACCAGCTGTATGTGGGACTGAAACCGATAGAATATGACGACTGCGAGAAGTCTGACCACTACTATTCCACTCAGGAAGAAGTGGAGGCAGCCCTCGCCACGGCACCAAACGGAGCCTTCTTCGGCAGCTCATATCATCGCACCATACCATATAAGCTATGGATATGGAATGCATTCCAGAACTCTGAGGGAAAACTCGGCAAATGGATTGCCAAGACCTTCGGCAACGCTCCGGTGCTCATGAGCTGGGTGAACCCGCAGCTGAGAGCGTCGGTGGCACAGTCGGTGTTGCGCAACCATGGCTATCTGGGCGGCACGGTGGGCTTTGAAGTGGAGACGCAGAAGAATCCCAAGAAGGCAAAGATATTATATAAGGTGGCGATGAACCAGCTGTCGCTCATCGACACCGTGGAATACGCCAACTTCCCCGCCGTGGCAGACAGTCTGATACTCGCCACCCGCGACCAGGCGCTGATAGGTCCGGGCAAGCCTTTCAATGTGGCAACCCTCGATGCGGAGCGGAGCAGGCTCTCGGCCCTCTTCCGCAACAACGGATACTACTATTTCCAGCCTGCCTACGCCTCGTATCTCGCCGACACGCTGGCTCATCAGGGCAGGGTGAAGCTCAGACTGCAGCTCGCCGACAACATCCCGGAGAGGGCGCGCCACAAATGGTATATCGGAAACCTGAAGGTGAACATCCAGAAGCAGCTCATGGAGCAGCTCAAGGACTCGTTCAACTACCGCCGCCTCATACTCGCCTACAACGGCAAGCGCCCGCCAATCAGAGCGCGTCTGCTGCTGAGACATCTCCGTCTGTTCCCACGGCAGCAGTATAGCCAGGACGCATATCTCGAAAGTGCCGAAAGGCTCGGTTCGGCAGGACAATACAGTTCGGTGCAGTTCGCCTTCACACCTCGCGACACCACAGCCCAGTGTGACACCCTCGACATGACGGTGAGCTGCGTGCTCAACAAACCGTATGAGTTTTATGTGGAGACTAATTATAGCAACAAGATAAACGGACGCACCGGACCGGAGCTGGTGCTCGGTCTGAAGAAACTCAATGCCTTCAAGGGCGGAGAAGTGGTAGACCTGCGTCTGCATGGCGCCTACGAATGGCAGACGGGAGGACAGAACGGCAAGGACTACAACTCCTATGAATATGGTGCAGACCTCTCGGTGTCATTCCCACGAATGATATTCCCGTTCCTCAAGCCTTACAGATATCACGTCACGCCGACTACAACGGCGAGGGCGTCGGCAAACGTGATAAACCGTCCGGGATATTTCAAGATGCATACGGCGTCGGGAAACTGGACCTACCAGTGGCAGCCCACGGAGACGAAGAAATTCGAGGTGACACCGTTGACGCTGAAATACCAGCACCTCACCTATACCACCCACACCTTCGACTCCATAATGAACGCCAACCCCTATCTCCTCGCCACCATGCAGGACATGCTCATACCGAAGATGCAGTTCTCCTACACATACAATAGTCCGAAGAAATACCGCAACCCGATATACTGGAACCTCACGCTCTCGGAGTCGGGCAACGTGCTCTCGCTCGGCTATCTCGCGGCAGGAAAGAAATGGAACGCCAAGGGCAAGGAACTCTTCAAGAACGCCTATGCACAGTTCTTGAAACTGGAGACCGACTTCACCAAGACATGGAGCATCGGACTCAAGTCGCAGCTCGTGGGCCATGTCAATGCTGGCATCGTATATTCGTATGGCAACGCCGCATCCACGCCATACAGCGAGCAGTTCTATGTGGGAGGCGCCAACAGCATGCGTGCCTTCCCCGTGAGATCGGTAGGTCCGGGACGCTACTACACCGATCAGGCGCGCCTCTCCTATCTCGACCAGACCGGCGACATGAAGTTTCTCGCCAACCTGGAATACCGTTTCAATCTCTTTGGTGACCTCTATGGCGCCGCCTTCCTCGATGCCGGCAACGTGTGGGGTGTGCGCGACGACGGATACCGCAAGGGGGCACAGTTCAAGATGAAGAACCTGCTCAAGGAGATGGCGGTAGGCACCGGCATCGGAGTGCGCTACGACCTGCAGTTCCTCATCCTGCGCATAGACTGGGGAGTGGGAATCCACATGCCATACGACACCGGCCGCAGCGGCTACTACAACATACGCAAATTCAAAGACGGCCAGTCGCTCCATCTCGCAGTGGGATATCCCTTCTGAGCCTCATATCCATCCTGATCTCAAACCCATCCTAACCTTCCCAAAGGGAACCCATCCTGACCTACCCAAAGGGAAGGAACAAGTTACTCAGAATACTGTCATCAGCCCCCTCTCGTTCTCCCCCGTAGGATGGGTTTGAGGCTAGGTGGGAACTGAAGACCATATTCTGAGTAACTTTATGTTTTCGCAGAACGTGTGTTTTTTATGTTTTCGCAGGATGTGTGTTTATCCTGGTTTTTGTCTAGAAAGCATAGACTAAGGAAAAAGGAAGAGCCCCAGCACTTGCAAATCCTGCTAAATCCAAAACCAAAATCCAAGAATCATTAACGAAATATAATCAAAAAATGGAACCGTGAAAAGACCAATCCGTGTTTCATTTTTTTTGATTTGTGTCCCTACCGCAGACCATGGACACAACGCCACCACGTAATGACAATATCAGTGATAATAACAATCTGTCATAAAAACACACACACCATCTAATGCCCGATTCGTGATACACTTTTGGGCACAGACTGGTAATGAAATCTGCCCACTTGGGGCAACGTGCTTGCCCCTGTTGGGTAACGTGCTTGCCCCATGTGGGCAACGTGCTTGCCCCAAAACAGAACAAAAAGTATCATGGAATGATTCGCTCGTAAAGGAGATTAAAATCACGCCATCAGAACAGACACTTTCCGGTTTATGAGGACTCGCTTTTCGAAAGGTCATGTCCGATTGCTGGGGTATTGCCTCTATGGAGTTTTACCGTACTACATTATTCAGTAATGCAATTCCAGACAAATTGCCAAGAGGAACAGAATTTTTATCCTACCTATTTGCCAGTTTTGTAATTTTGTATTATTTTTGCAAATATGTTACATCTTGTATCCATACAAGAGGTACACTGAAAAAGTAACGAATTTGATATTCGCATATTGATGACCACTACAAAAACGCCCCAATCATGTACGCCCTCTATTGCAGGGGACGACGGCGAAGCCATACCGCAAACCGTCGAATCCCCCACCGAAACACCCGTTGCTGACAGCGACGGGTTGTCGTGGTATGTGGCATGTGTGAGGGTCAACTACGAGAAGAAATTCATGCTCGCCATAGAGCAGGACTTCCAAGGTCGCGGTCTTCCTATAGAAGCCTGGGTGCCCACAGAGAGGCGCGTAGTGGTCAACAGCCGCGGCAAGCGCTGCATACGCGAGTTCGTGGTCCTCTCCACCTTCGTCTTCGTTAGGGTGGAGGCTCGTCACCTCAACGACATCCGTTTCCGTCCCGACGTATACAAGATGCTCACGATGCCCGGCAAGAAGACTCCCCACATCATCCCCGATGCCGAGTTCAACAATTTCCGCCGCATCATAGACACCGGCAACGCCACCTTCATCAACCGTCCTCTCAGAAAGGGCGACAAGGTGCGCATCACCGACGGTGCCCTTGCCGGCTGCATGGCGTTCGTCCAGCGCATCCAGGGCAAGAAAATAATCATCGGCAACGAGCTCCTCTACATCGGCGGCGCCACCATAGAAGTAGACCGCGAGTCCCTGGAGTTTGTGAGGGAGGGCAGGAAGTGCTGAAATGTAAATAATTTAATTTCGCGATGAAAGGAATACAAAATACAAGTACCAATAATTTCAGTTCAATTATTGGCAATAACAGAAAGTTCATAGTTCCGAAATTCCAACGTGATTATTCCTGGGGCGTGGAACAATGGGATGACTTGTGGCAAGATATTCTGACGATGATTGACGAAGAGGAAGACCATTATATGGGGTATCTCGTTTTGCAGACCAATGATGACAAATCATTTCATATTATAGATGGTCAGCAACGTTTTACGACTGTGACAATCCTTATTCTTGCTTCTATAAAATGTATAAAGACATTTGTGGAAAATGGAGTTGAATCAGAAGACAATCAGCAGAGGATAGACAGTCTGCTTCATACCTATATAGGGAATAAGGATTCTGTAACCCTCGTTTACGATAATATCTTGGTGCTGAATAGAAACAATGATGCATATTTTCGTGATTATATTGTTAAATTAGAAGAATTACGTGTTCGGAATCTCAAGGTTTCAGAAAAACTCATGAAGCAATGTTTTGAATTCTTTGAACAGAGGCTCCGGGGTAGATATGAATCAGGAAAGGACTATGCTCGATTTATCCAGACTGTGGTAGACAGACTGTATTTCACACAGATTGTTGTTAATGACGAAATGAATGCTTTTAGGGTGTTCGAAACTTTGAATGCCAGAGGTGTCCAGCTCTCATCTTCGGATCTTCTCAAGAACTATCTTTTCTCACTGGTGGACAAAAACAGTTCTCACCCCAGCAGAATAGAAACGTTAGAAGAAAAATGGGCAAAGCTAACAGATAATATAAAATCGGAAAAATTGCCGGAGTTTCTGCGATACTATTGGAATACCGGACATAAATCCATACGTGCTAATGCCTTGTTCAAGACTGTCCGGAAAAATGTTACTACCGACCAGACTGTTTTCAAACTTGTTGACGATCTCTATCGTTACAGCGATGTATATATGGCACTGACAGACAGCAATGATGCTTTGTGGCAAGATGCAGAGGTGAAACGATGCGTAGCACTGTTGAACATTTTCAGACTCAAGCAACCATTTCCCGTTTTGATGGCGGCTAAGTTGAATCTTTCTGATTCTGATTTCAAGAAGCTCTTCAAGAACATACTTAATTTATGCTTCAGATATAATGTCATTTGCGACCGCAATCCGAACGACCAGGATGGTCCGTTCAATATGCTGGCCATGTTGATAAAAAAAGAAAAGCGTGTCGATTATCAATTGTTGTTGCCGATAGCTGTTGATGACAAAGTCTTTGAGAATTCCTTCTCAGACAAGTCTTTCCCATATACTTCACGGAATGTGAAAATCGTCAGATATATTTTGGCGACGTTGGAAAAGCATAATGGCTCCACACAGGATGTGTCATTCATTGATGAAGATGCTACAATAGAGCATATAATGCCACAGAATGCTGAAGACGAATGGAATGTCGATGGCGACAAACAGCGTCAGCTTGTTTTCAGAATTGGCAACACTTGTCTTTTGGAAAAAAAACTTAATATGGCGATAAAGAACTCTTCTTTCCAGGAAAAAGTGAAAGAATATGCTAAATCCTCCTACCTTGATGCCAGGACCATAGCATCCAAGAACTCCTGGACGGAAAACGACATAATAAGTCGTCAGTCTAAGATGGCCCGTCTCGCTGTCAATGTTTGGAAGACTGTGGTTTGAGTGGGAATGAAACTTCAGTGATTATATGAAACTCCTATAGGTGGGATGTTTCCATTATTCATTGAATAATATGAAAACTAACTCTACATTCTTCCCCCACAGGCATGTTGGTTTCTGCTCTCGCTTTTTGTAGTGAGGGTTGCATATCTGACAATTATATTGATTGTACTTTTGATAGTGTCTGATTATATATTCAGAATAAAGAAGCTAAGACTTTTTATAGGAGGATGAAAAACTTCCACGTAATAGGACGAAATACTCTTGCGGCTTCTGTAAAATGGAGCAGCTGTAAGTAAACAATAATAATTTCCTTATGAAAGCAGTGATTTTTGCCGGTGGTCTTGGCACCCGTTTCAGTGAGAAGACCCAATACATGCCGAAACCTATGATAGAAATAGGCGGCAAGCCTATACTTTGGCATATTATGAAGATTTATTCAGCTTATGGAATTGATGATTTCATAATATGTGCAGGCTACAAACAGAATGTCATCAAAGAATACTTCATGAACTATTATATGCTGAACTCTGATGTTACGTTCGACTTGTCAGACAATTCCGTGAAATTACTCGAAAATCATTCAGAGAAATGGAAGGTTACAATCGTTGATACAGGTCTCAATACCATGACGGCAGGAAGATTGAAACGGATAAAGAAATATATAGGTGATGAAACGTTCTGTCTGACGTATGGTGATGGCGTAGCAGACTTGAACATAGCAGATACCATCAAAGAACATAAGAAAAGCGGCAAGCTGCTGTCGATGACTGTATATAAACCCGCTGGCCGATTCGGTTCTGTGCATATCAATTCAGAAACGGGTACAGTTGAGAGTTTTGAGGAGAAACCCGATGGAGAAGGAAATTGGATTAATGCCGGATTCTTTGTCTGTGAGCCACAAGTGTTCGATTATCTGCCCGAAGATGCCGATCCCGTGATGTTTGAGCGTGAACCCTTACAGAAAATTGCAGCAGATGGTGTTATGCATGCCTACAAGCATAAAGGATTTTGGAAACCAATGGATATGTTGAAAGACAACATGGAACTTGAGAAAATGTGGGCAACGGATCAAGCCCCATGGAAAGTTTGGTAAATACAGCAGAATATAATGTCACAGATAGAAAAAGTACGTGTGATACCTCGCCGTCTGATCTCTGACGACAGAGGTTGGTTTTTGAAAGCCATTACAGGAACAGAAGAAGATATCCCATCCCATACTGGTGAAGTTTATCTCACTATGGGAAAACCAGGACAGGCAAAGGGAGGACATTATCACCCGGAAGCTTTAGAGTGGTTCACGGTGATCCAAGGCGGGGCGATTCTTAAACTCGAAGACATCGAAACTCATGAACGGCGAGACATACCAATGTCATTGGACAAGGCCATTTCTGTATTCATTCCAAACAATGTGGCCCATACCGTAGTGAATAATTCAGATAAGGATTTCATACTCTTGGCTTATACAGACAAACTCTACGATCCGAAAGATACTATTTCATATACAATCAAGTAGTCATAGTGATGATAGATATATTCGACGGCTTTTTTAAAGGCAAACGCATTCTTGTTACAGGACATACAGGTTTCAAAGGTTCGTGGCTCTCCATTTGGCTTCATGAACTTGGAGCTGAAGTAGTAGGAGTCGGTCTCGAACCATATTCCGACAAAGACAATTTCGTGTTGTCAGAAATCGGTAGCAAGATGAAGGCAGATATCCGCGCTGATATCCGCGACGGGAAGAAAATGAAAGAAATTTTTGCCGAATATCAACCGGAAATAGTTTTTCATTTGGCAGCTCAACCTCTTGTTCGGCTCTCTTATGATATCCCTGTCGAAACTTATGAGACAAACGTGATGGGTACAATCAATGTGATGGAAGCCATACGGAATACGGATAGCGTTAAAGTTGGTGTCATGATTACTACAGACAAGTGTTATGACAATAAAGAACAAGCAGAGGGCTACAAAGAAACGGACCCCTTTGGCGGCTACGACCCATATTCGTCATCAAAGGGCGCCTGTGAGATAGCTATCCAGTCGTGGCGTAGGTCATTCTTCAATCCAGCCGACTATGGCAAGAAGCATACTATGTCGCTGGCATCTGTCAGAGCAGGCAACGTGATTGGAGGAGGTGACTGGGCTTTAGACAGAATCATCCCGGACTGTATAAGGGCATTGGAGACGCATCAGCCGATAGAAATCCGTTCTCCACGATCTGTCCGTCCATGGGAGCATGTCTTGGAACCCCTTTCCGGCTATATGCTTTTGGCTCAGAAGATGTGGAATGCCCCAACCGAGTATTGCGAGGGATGGAATTTCGGACCAGAGGCAGAAAGCGTGAGCACTGTTTGGGATGTGGCGACAGCATTGGTCAATAACTATGGTTATGGAAAACTGAAGGATGTTTCCAATCCAAATAATCTGCATGAAGCCAAACTGTTGATGCTAAATATCGATAAAGCCAAAACCCGACTTGGTTGGCGTCCACGTATGAATATGAAAGAGTGCATTTCCCTTGTGGCGGATTGGTATAAGCGCTATCCGAAAGAGAATGTATATGACCTTTGTGTTGAAGAAATAAATAAATTCTTAGACTATAATGAAGATTAGTATATTGGGAACCAATGGTTTCCTCTCAACTGCGATTGCCAAGTATGCTGTAGCAGAAGGATGGACGTTGGAAATGTATGGACTCCAACGTCCCGATGACCATGATTGCAACTTGTTCCATCAGGTTGATTTGATGGATTCCGAAATGGATTGTTCCACTTTGTTGGATTCCGATTTGATAGTGTATGCTATAGGTGCAGGAATTCAAGCCAATTTGAAAGAAGGATACAATTTGATATACAACCTCAATGTTACAGTTCCTGTAGCGATATGCAATAAGCTGAAGGAACTGGGTTATAAAGGAACTTTCGTGACTTTTGGCAGTGTCTTCGAGATGGGGGCAACTACCGAACAGCGTTTTTTCTCAGAGAAGGATGTCTTGACATCTCTCTGTCCTGCTCCCAATGACTATACGGTAAGCAAGAGGATGCTGAGCAGTTTCGTGTCATCATACAAGCACGATTTCACCCATTGGCATTTTTATATCCCCACTATCTATGGGGCAGGTGAAAATCCAAAGCGTTTGATACCGTATGTAGTCAATGCTATTCGCAATGGCGAAGAACTTCATTTCACGGCAGGAGACCAAGTGCGACAGTACGTTCATGTATCTGAAGTGCCTCGTATGTTGGATTTGGCTTTAAAGAAGAAACTTGCTTCGGGACTCTATAATATAGAAGGAAGCGAAACCTTGACAGTCAAGGAAATAGTCACCAAGATACACCACGCAATGGGCAGGGAAGTGCCCGAAGGTTGTTTTGGCTCCGTGCTGCGAGCTGATGCCGGAATGAAATATCTTGCTTTGGATGGCACGAAGCTGAAGAATGCTATTGGCTTTGAGGCAGAAAAGCGGATTGAAGAGTCATTGAAAGACTATTGATGTCGTATGGATAGAATATTACTGACGATAGCTATACCCACATATAAGCGCTGCAAATATGCGGTACAGAATGTGAAGCATCTTCTTCCCCAGGTGAATGCTCATCGGGACAAGGTACGTTTGATTGTTACGGACAATCATTCTGAAGATGGAACATTCGAAGCATTGACCGAGATTTCACGTCATAACGATGGCGTCTTCAAGTTTTATGAGCAGAAGGAGAATATCGGATGGATGAATAATTTCTTCTTTGGCATAGAAAATTCAGATTCTGAATTCGTTTTCCTCTTGGGAGATGACGACATTGTTAGCCCAAATTTCTTGGATGTTGTCATTCCATTGCTGGAACAGGGAGGTGACCGTCTGGGTATGCTCCACTTCAACTATATCATGGCGAGCGACAATCTCTCTGACGGTCGTCTGTTGTATCCGAACTTGGAAAACGAACAGATGGTGCTTGAATACAATGATGCCTCTGAGTTTGTGAAAAAGTATCATAAGGGACCGAGCTTCATTTCTTCCGTCATCTTCCGCAAGTCGTGTATGCTGAAAGGTAAAGAACTGAACTTGCAGTCGGATACCATAGATTACAGTTGGTTCCTCTGTCTTTACACCGGTATAATAGGATACGACGTGATGTTCTACAAGATGCCGCTGTGCGTGCAGCGCGTTGGCGGCTTCTATCCGCGATACTGCATGAACTATGTCATTGGTATGTACAATGTGTTCAAGTATCTCGATCCTTACATGCCTGGTGTGATGAATTTCTGGAAGGAAAAGTTCGCCAAGGAGCACGACACCATCGCCATGTGCATCAATCAGATAATAGAATATAGAGAGCTTTACTTGCCATACGAGCAACTGTTTGTAGAAGCGTTGCCGTCTGACGACTTGCGCAAGTTGCTCACTGTCGCCCTTCACTGGAAAAAGTTCTGGGCAAGAAAGTATTTCCGTCTTTATTGGATGAAGAACAAGTAAAGACATCGAACAAATTTAATTTATGAGTTTAAAGAAAGAATTAGTATCAGGAACCATCTATATGGCAATAGCGAGATACTCGGGCATGGTTATGACCATCCTTATTTCCGCTATATTGTCGCGTCTGCTTACACCTGAAAATTATGGCGTGGTGGCTCTTGCCACTGTCATGCTCGCTTTGTTCAATCTGTTCGCAGACATAGGCATCGGACCAGCTGTAATACAGAATAAGACATTGACGACAGAGGACATGAACAGCATCAACACCTTCAATAGCTACCAAGGCTTGGTGCTCGGTGTTGCCTTCTTCTTCAGCGCCCCATACATAGCCGAATACTATGGCAATCCTCAAGTCAAGTTGGTCTGCCAGATAATGAGTGTCAATATATTGATGGGATGTGTCAATGCCGTTCCTAATAATATATTGTACAGACAACAGCGTTTCAAACTTATAACCATCATATCGCTGTGCACTCAGTTCGTTGGCGGAGTAATATCCATTGCCATGGCGTTCCACGGTTGTGGTCCTATATCTTTGGTCTTGCCGTCTGCCATCATCTCAATACCTACGATGTTTGTTCTCCGTTACATCACTAACGTACATTTCGTATGGAGTATCGACTGGGCACCGCTTAAACGCATCTTCTCCTTCTCTGCGTTCCAGTTCCTTGCAAACATGGTAGGCTATCTGTCACGCAATATGGACTCTATGCTCATAGGCAAATACATGGGTATGAAGCAGTTGGGCTATTACAACAAGTCGTACAATCTTCAGCTGATGCCCCTCCAGTATATCTCGGGTGTCTTGATACCGGTTATGCTGCCTGTGTTCAGCAAGTATCAGGACAATTTGGAGTATATACAGCAGAAGTATTCACAGATTCTCCGTTTCTTCGCTTTCATTGGTGTTCCGCTCTGCGCCTTACTCTATTTCTGTGCCGACGAACTTATACTCTTGTTCTTTGGCGACCAATGGGGCCAGTCTGTTCCATGCTTCAAGATATTGGCTATCAGCGTGCCTTTCCAGATAATGGGTTGCTCCAGCGGTTCAATCTTTCAGGCCACAGGTCATACGAAGGCTATGTTTTGGAACAGCTTCATCGGTGCCTTCTTCACATTAGGTTCCTTTGCACTTGGTGTTATTGTATTTGGCACAATTGAGGCTCTTGCATGGGGATACACCGCAGCAATGATTATCACCACCTTCATCTGTTTCTATATCATGTATACCTACGCCTTGAAGTCGTCGTTCATGATATATCTGCGCGAGATGGTAGCCCCTGCTTTATTCGGCATCATCCTCTGTGTTGTATTATACTTCACGTCATTACTTCCTATTTCAATCCCCTTTGTTGCAATGGTCGTTAAAGGAATGGTTGGCGTTACGTTCTCCATCCTTTATGTCCAGGTCTTTGGATATTATGATGTCTTCGCATTCTTGCGGAAGGCTTTGAAGAAGGCACACATTCTTAAATGAAAACAACAATTTTATGATAGCAAAACTGTTAGACTTCTTGGATGGCATATATCCAAGTGTGAATACTCATTCTCCATTCTTCGGCCAGAAACTGTTGCGCCGTGTCATATTGTCAGGTATCTACCATACAAACAATTTCTTGTGCTGGTATTATCACAACATAAAGAAGAAGAAAATTTCTAATCCGGATGAATGTGACTATGTGGTGTCTCTCACTACATATCCTGCCCGTGTTGGCAATGTCTGGCGTGTTATTGAGATGGCTGCAAACCAGAGGGGCATCAAAGACAAGTATGCTATTTGTTTGTATTTGATAAAATCTGAGTTTGAGGGTATCGATCTCCCTGTAAAGATAAAAGAGCTGCAGGCCCGTGGCTTGACGGTAAAGTTTAACAAAGAAAACCTCAAATGCCACAATAAGTATTTTTACGCCTTCAAGGATTATCCTGAAAAGACGATAATTACTATTGATGATGATCTGCAGTATAATCATCATTCGATATCAGGACTTATCAAGAAAAATAAGGAATATCCAAAGTGTATTACATATAATCTAGGTTCTTTTGTCATAAAAAATCGTCCTTTCAAATCTTGGCCCGATGCAATATGTCAATGCACCCCGCATATTGATATTTATCCTTTAGGAGTTGGTGGTGTACTTTATCCTCCTCATTCATTGCATGGCTTGGTTTTTAATAGTGATGTCATAAAGAAAACATGTCTTTGTGCTGATGACATGTGGCTTAATTTTTCAAGTAGAATGAATCAAACTTATGTAGTACAGACAAAACTGAGGTCTACATATATGGTTCTACCTGATTCCTCTCAGGAAAATGCTTTATGGAAAACAAACACGAATATTGAAATTGCAGGTAATGACAAGCAGATTGCACAAATTTCAGAGTGGGCAAAAGAAACGTTCGAGTGTGATTTCTTTGTTGGTTTATGATAATATAGAGCATAGGTAATATAATATTCTAATAAGAAAATGAAAATATCCGATCTAAGATATGATCTTACATATTTCAAATTCTATGTAAAAGGTCTGTACCATTTAATGACAAAGAGCAAATGGAAACGGATTCAACGAAAAGAACTGGTGAAAATGCTCCAATATGCTATTAGGCATAGTGTGTTTTTTAAGAAAAAAGTAGGAGACATTTCAATAGACGAAGATAATGTATTGTCTGTATTGAAAAAGTTTCCTACAATCACAAAACAAACCATCATTGACAACAAATGGTATATTTTTAGTGATGAGGTTCCCCATGACTTCAAATATTGGCGTGAAACTGGTGGGTCGACAGGTGTTCCATTAAAGTTTCCTTCATTTGCTTCGTCTTATTATATAGAGGATGTTTGCCAAATGATGCTGTATCATATGATGGGATTCTTTTGGGGAGATACAGTCGTTTATTTTGGTGGAGATAGAGTGTCTGAGGAAAAAATCAACAAAAATGAATATTGGTTTAAGGGCAAGAATCTTCCGTATGGAAAATATATTTATTGTGTTAGGTATCTTAATGATGAAACATTTCCATATTTTATAGAATCTCTCAACAAAGTAAACCCTAAGTTTCTTAGAGGTTTTACTTCTTCTGTAAAAGAATTTTGTAGATTTGTGAAGAAAAGGGATATTAAACTTAAGTTTCAGCTTAAAGGAATATATCTAACAAGCGAAAGCGCAACATTGGAAGACCGTAAATATATAGAGTCTGTTCTGCATTGCCCTGTTTGGGGGCAATACGGACATACTGAATGTTCTATATTTGCTATAGCAAAGCCTAATGATTCAACGTATTATGTAAATCCACTTTATGGATATACTGAAATTCTTGATGAAGATGGAAATCAGGTTACAGAAGGTTCTATTGGAGAAATTACTGTAACAGGATTTAATATTTTGGGTATGCCTTTTGTAAGATACCGCACTGGAGATTTGGCTGTATATGGTGGTGAAACTAAATATGGCGAGACGATTCTAAAGGAATTATTAGGAAGATCACGTGACTTCCTGTACGATGACAATGGAAATAAAGTGTACGCTTTGTCATTATTGTTTGATGCAGGCAATCTGAACTTGTTAGACTATATCAAAGCTTGGCAGATAGAACAGAATGAAGAAGGATTCATTATTGTAAGAATCATTAAAGATGATACATATAATGAAGTTATAGAAAAAGACTTGATAAATGTCTTTAAATACAAAAACATTACTATTAATATTGTATATGTTGATGATATAGCTAAGACAAAACGAGGAAAGCATAAATTCATCATTCAAAACTACAAGAAATGACATACGCACCAATAGCACTTTTCACTTATAACCGTGCTGACCATACCAGAAGGGCGGTGGAGTCTTTGCTTCAGAATGCGGAAGCAAAGGATTCTGACCTCTTTATCTTTTCCGACGGAGCAAAGAACGAGAAGGCGATAAAGGGAGTTGAGGATAATCGTAAGTATATACACACCGTCACAGGTTTCAAGACTATAACAATCATAGAGCGCGAGAAAAACTGGGGATTGGCAAACAGCTTGATTGCCGGCATCACCGATGTCATCAATAAGCATGGCAGAGTTATCGTCGTTGAAGACGACTTGATATTGTCTTCATATTTCCTGAAGTTCATGAACGAAGGATTGGAGAAGTACAAGGACGATGACAGGGTAGGGACAATTACAGGTTTTGTACCTCCAATTGAAGAAAAGCTTCCTGAAACTTTTTTTCTGACTTATTTCCAGTGTTGGGGATGGGCGACATGGAAACGCGCATGGGATTTGCTGGAAACGGATGCACGGCCTTTGCTTAAAGGCTTGCGTTTCAAGAGAAAAAAGTTTGATGTAGGTGGTGGAGTTGCCAACTATGGCAATCTTTATTGTCAGAAGGTCGGTCTTGTCGACTCATGGTATCTTCGTTATTATGCCTCATTGTTCTTAAAAGGCAAACTCTCTCTCTATCCTGGACGTTCTGTAGCTGCAAATGACGGACTTGATGGCTCAGGAACGCATTGTGGTGCCGACCTGAAGCGTTCTTTCGATGCGCACAATACCCAGACCCCGATAGTGTTTGGAGAGATTGAGGTAAGAGAGAACGAACGTGTCTATCAGATATTCAAGAACTATTTCTTGCCCTCGAATCATAAGAGAACGATGAAGTCTTTATACAACCAATTCAAATCTTTTGTCAGGAGACTCTTATATATAGATTGTAAATGATGCTGAAACAATTTCTCATAAAACTCTTCAACCTCCCCACAACCCTTCGCATCAAGTTGTATCCACGAATCAACTGTATGATCTTAAAGTCGCATGACGTTAAAGTACGAGATTGAGTTTGTGAATCTGCTGTCTTCTCTATGTGCTGTTTATTGATAAGAAATACTCTAAGCCAGAATGATCTTTGCCAGGAACTTTAAGCCTCATGTGCGCAAACTTCTTGTACCTGATGGTAAGAATTATATAATCGCATAATAATATAATGAAAATTGTAAAAGCTATTCCACCTTATATATATAAGTGCGAGTAATTTTAAATATTATCCATGTGAAGCATGGAAAGAGTGGCTTTCTTTATCCTGTAACAGATCCATATATGGCAGCTTATTACATCAAGCGATTGATTAACAATCAGAAAGGAAATGTAAATATAGGAAAAGTTGCGAGATAAACTGCTATGGTAAGGCATGATAAGAAGATAATTATTACGGAGTTAATCAGAACTTATTGTGAAATCATGAAATAATCTCTATATGATAACGAATAAAAGTGAGCTGAGAGACTGTCTTGACATAGAAAGCAAAAACTATCAAGGACAAAAAAGTGGCTTTCTTAAAAGATTTAGGTTAAATCTCTTTGCAAATCCGATATGCGAGCAGAAATATATATGGCGATATATAAAGACATTGAGATTGGTAGAGTATTATGAGAACATAAAAAGACACAATAAACTGTATTTGCCTTTCTTATCATTTGATGAAGCTTTGTAAGTATTCGCATATCACAGGTTTCCCAATACCCCCCCTATTGCTGGTAAGGGCTTGACAATATGGCATTGGGGACCTATCATTATTAATCCTGCGACGGTGATAGGTGAGAACTGCACTCTATATCCTGGTGTGTTGATTGAACATAAAATACCAGCTGGAGGTACTGCTGTCATTGGTGATAACGTATTCATTGGTGCTGGTGCAAAGATTATCGGTCTTTTTAAGATTGGCAATAATGTGGTAATTGGGCAGAATTGTGTGATAACCAAAGACATTCCTGATAATACCCTGTGGTTTGTGGAAGCAATAGAGTGCAGGTAAAGAAGATGAAGATTCTTTTGTAGATATCGAATGAAGCGTCATTTACAATTGTATCGCAAGTTAGTGAAGTGTATGCTCCTTTTGGGTATGTTCTGATAAGCTTTAAGGACAGAAATGGCTTGATGGTCTTGGACGGTATTCGCTTGGCATCATGGTTCTCCATACTCAATTGTGTAGCCTTAGCTTATTGGTTTGCTAAAATATAAAAGATATAACTATGAGTAAGAACCATTTATATAAGAAAAGGTTTAAGCGTTTTCATGTTGCAAAAAAATATAAGAAACCTCGAAGAGGTTTCTATTGTGCTAAACATAAATCAAGAAGACGAAAATGTAATAGCCTAAACCTCGCTTGGCTGCAATTCGAACGCAATGTGACTCTTGTGTTGTCCCAAATCTTTCCAAAAGTAAATTTGGAAAGATTGCAAATTGTCTTGAAAAGTCCAAAAGGTGATGTTGAAAAAGAAATTGCAAATTCTGAAATGAGAAAAATCCATAAGGGGTTTCAAAAAGCCCAAAACACATTGGTGGGGCTAATTGTATTTGTTCAGGCAAAGAGACGAAAAATGAAAGCCGATATTAGAAAGTCAAAAAATAAAGAAGTTAGAAACATTCTCAATCGTGAGCTACAAGCATACTCATATATGCTAGATGTATATAAGCATTTGGCAGATACGATATTTTGGCAGTTGATAGGTGGCAAACTACATTTGGCACACCGTTTCTTCCAAGATGTTCCTGGGGAAAAGGATTTGGTAGAAACCAATTATCTTTCGGTCATGGAGGTTGCCAAGGAAATCAATTCAAATCCCTTGAACTTTGTTTTATTGACGGATATAACCAATTATGTGCAGCTTGGTGATTTAGTGGGCATCGTTGATGGTAAACATGAAATTATTGAAGTTAAGGAAGGTAAGAGAAATCATGAACTTCTTGATGATATAAGTTCCATATTAAATTCAGAGGCTGAACAGTCGCAAATAAAAATTGTAGTTGGGAAGTATTGTGATGATCCAAAATCAATAAAACAGATGCAGAGAATGCTTAAGCAAATAAGAACGGCCCATGCCGAAATGGCAATTATGAATTTTGACAAAGGCAAAGACCCCGTTAGTGGTAGAAACATTTCTATAGCTACCCCTAAAATTAATACAGTCTATTATGATGAGGATTTGCGAAAATTAGAAGAGCAACTTAAAATGCGAAAGCGTTGGGCTTACGATGTGATTGATTGTTGTTTGCATGTTGGGTTATATCGAGGGAAAATGAGGTCAATGGGGCCTTATATCTTCGATTATTTATCACAAGATATAAAGCACAAATATCTGATTGATGCAAGAGAGTGTTTTAAGGCATTGGGAACGCCTCTGTTCTTTTGGCCATTTTCTAAAGAGTTAATTTTGGATATCTTGATGGGGAGAACATTGATGTTGTTAATGCTTGATATGGATAAGTTTATGGAATTGATTGGTGATACATGCCGGTTTGCTTCAAGAAAGGAAACGGCAAAGGCTACTGAAATGTTTAAGTCAAAAATACTTTGTATATTTGATAATCAAGCCATCAAATATGGTGGTCGTGCTTTTCTTTGTCAAGGAACTATTGGAAAAATCTTATTTAATCAAATTTCTCCATCCTATATGGCATATGCACTATTAAATGAGTATAAATTATAGAGTATCTTGTATGTGAAATAGTTTCAATGATATTCGTATTGATAGTGTCGTTCGAATAAAAGGTTTGACCAAATTTCCTACTTCATTTCTATATATACAATACGGAGTTCTGTGAAAACTTACTTTTAAAAGTACATTTATGGGAAAGAAAAAGTATATTACCATTACAGCGTAAGGTTTTAACACATTAAGTATAAGTCTTTGCATTACTCAATTATTAATAGGTGGATGAACAAATAGCAATCTTTATAGTTTAATTAGATAGATAGTATGGAGTCGCAAAATTTTATAATAGATGAAGAGAAAGTTTTGGAGGTGCTTGATGATGGCACATCTATGGACTTCCTAAACACTAAGGTTTATACAGATGCTTTGGAAAAAAGTATAGAGTGTGTTCCTAAAGGAAAATCATTTACTATTGGTCTTTATGGTGATTGGGGAACAGGTAAATCTTCCATCATAAGAACCTTAGAAAAGAGATATAAGAGTTCCCAAGAAAAAAAATATAAGTTTGTAACTTATGATGCTTGGAAATATGCAAATGACTCTTTTCGTCGTATGTTTCTTTTTGAACTTCAAAAGCAACTTGGTGTGAAGAGAACAGAAAAGATGGACAGGTTCTATGATAACATAAATGAAGATATAGAGGTAAAACACAAAAGTAATCCGTCATATGGGATTGCAATTCTAATTGCAGTGTTGGTTATTGTATTAATTTTGTTGATTATACCCAAAGAAAATATATCATGGAGCTTTGGCTTTTCAACTATAACATCTCTAATCACATTATTTATTATTTATCTGAAGCATTCAACCGATGACTTAAAGGTCACTTGTCAAAAATCAAGATTGTTTGCGCCAGAACAATTTGAAGAATGTTTCGATGAATTAGTAGATGCCTCGTTAAAAGACGATGTACTGGACAAATTGTTGAAATGGATAAAGAATGATGATTCACCCAAATATGACAAACTGATTATTGTGGTTGACAATTTAGATAGATGCTCTGCTCTACAGGCACAAGAGATGTTGACTGCGATAAAGTCGTTTTTAGGTAAGCGCTCTAACGTGATATTCATAATTCCTTTGGCAGTAAACTCCCTAAAACATCATTTGGTTAAATCTTCTTGTGGAGAGAATAATGAGAATGAAGCCAATGAATATTTGCGTAAGTTCTTTAATGTGTCAGTATGGATAAAACCTTTTCAAAATGATGAAATGTTTGACTTTACACAGCGCTTAAACGAAGAGTATCATCTTCATCTAAGTAAAACAAGTGTTAGTAACATTTCTCGTGAATATGCTACAAATCCGAGGCGTATTATCCAATTGTTGAATAATCTTATTATAGAGTTTTCTCTTTATGAAAATGAGTTTGTTCAAGCTAATGAGTCTGCAATTTGTGTTTTAGCCATTATCCGTGAGGAATTTCAGGCATTTTATTCTAAACTGGTAACAAATCCATATTTACTTTATCAAGAATTGAGTGATGTCGACAAAAACGATAATCCAAAGTTAGAGTTATTTCTGCAAAGAACTAAAGCAACGATGCTGCCTTATGAGGATACTATTGGAATAATAGATCGAATTATTTCAAATTCAGCCGTATTCCAGCGCTTGCCAGTTGATGTGTCTGAAGCTTTGGAAACATCACATATTTCAAAGATTTCTGATTTTATAGGGGATGATGATAAGAGGAAAAATTTAGTTTTGGACTATTTGAAGGATAAAGTCAACAAAGTCCTTTCAAGAGGCTTGTCTGATACTGATTTACCATGTCTTTTACGTTCCATTATAGGAATAGATAGTTTAGGCTTTTTAGGTATAGAAGATTTTAAGATTCTTATAGATTTGCTCAATGAAAATATAAAGTGGAAAAAGCAAATTGCTTATTTGCAAGATGTTGATTTTCATCCAGTCGTAGATTTTGCATGCAAACTTCGTGATGAGTCGTTTGGAATCTTGTTTAAAGAGATTGTAGAATACTATTCAAGTCTTAAGGCTGAGGGAAAAATATATTCTAACAGAGTTATAGATAATATCGGTTATATAGCATCAAGAGCAATAGATAGTGATTATGATAATACACTGATAAAATGTTTCTATGATGCTTACATTGATAATCCTCAAATTTTATTTAAATATAAATATCTGAAACCATCGTCTCTGTTTAGTTCTACATTAGTCAATGGAGTCGTTGCAAAACTATCTTATGAAGATCTCGTTGAAAAGACAGGCTCTCAATATCAATTGATTGAAATAAATAAACAAATAGATGAAAATTCGGATGTTATTTTTCAATCTTATATTAAGCAAGTCTTATCATTTACTCCTTCATATTCTTTTGATCCTAATAATAGTAATGAAATTCTTGAAATAACTGCTCATGTAGTAGATTACATGAAGCAACTTCCAAATATAAATATTACCGATGCTTCTGCTTTATCTGAATTTTGTAATCGAATTAGCAATACAGTAACAGTACAAATAAGATATACTACTGAGCAACATAATTTATATTCAGAAATTGCTTCTTCTGAAGAGTCGTTAAGGATATTGTGTGATTTCTTAAAATATACGTCTTTAAGGTGCGGAAAGATATTTGTTCCGAATAAGATGGTAGAAACTCTTATTGCTTCGAATGAAGTAAAAGCTGGCGCAATGGAAATTTTTAGTGAATTTGTGGTTAATAGAATTGAAATCACAGATTACGCAAAGGAACTTGTACAGTATACGATATATGATGATGCCTATTTGAAGGTTTTAGAAAACTTATTGGCTTTAGATACAGAAGGTAATTTCCGTATAAGTATTGATCTTGTTAATGATGAGATTTCAGAGATGTTGGATTTCTTGTCAAATGATACTGATGATATGGTTAAAAACTGTGCGGTACGACTTGCTTCTGTACATCAATTGCAATCGATAATGACAGATAAATTGAGTTCTAAACCTATTGATTATCTTATAAAATTGCCAAGTGAGTTGAAGGCAATGATGGTTGAAAAATTTGCAGAACATTTGGGTGACTCTGAAGCCAATATTGGTGTTTTGGAACTTATTGCATCTCATGGAACCAAATCCAATGTGAAAGAGCTTGTCAAAGTGATAACAAAAAAGTTGATGACTAATGGACAAGAAACAATAGCTGTTTCCCTTATTAAAAAACTTCATTATTGTGATAAAAAGAATTTCGATTTGTTGGTATCTTGCTTGAAAAATTGTTCTGATGATGTAATTTCTGAGGAAGATAAGAATGTATGTATTGAACATTTGAGTAAGATAGTTTCAACTAAATAGTTATGTTTAGAAAAAAATGTTTAATTTAAATCAAATATACTTATTAGTGGGTTCATAGATCATAATAATGTATCAAATAATGAAAATTATAAAAGCCATTCCACCTTATATATATAAAGGTGCGAGTAATTTTAAATATTATCCATGTGAAGCATGGGAAAAAATAGGGGGTAAAGTTTCAAGGAACTTTTATCCTCCTCAGTTTTTCCATAGTTTGATATATAGAATAACTTTGCCTTCTATATTTAAAAATAAGAGGGAGGCAAGGTTGAGGTTCGTTTCTGGATATAGTATCCAGTTTGATGCTTTCCCTGATTATGCATTCTTTGAGGTGATTCCTCTTATTTGGGATTGTTGGCCTAAGCAGGTGGAGAGTGTTGCTGCGTTTTTCCGTAAGCATCAGGTAAAGACAGCGATATTTACTTCTTCTCAAACTGCTGATGTTTTTAGGGATTTATTTCCCAAAATGAATATCCTGACAATAACGGAAGGCATCAAAATAGATTTGTATTCTCCAGGAAATGTATTATCTGAAAGGAAGATAGATATTCTTGAGATTGGGCGTAAGGACGGTAATTTCTTCATGAGTCCGCTTCCTGATGGTATCAACCATGTTAAGACAGGAAACTTTGCACGGACTTTCCAGAGTGACGAAGAGTTTAGAGCAGCACTTGCTGATACTAAAGTGACAGTAACTGTGCCCAGATGCGATGTTGATAAGAAGACAGCTGGCAATATTGAAACGCTGACTCAAAGGTATTGGGAATGTATGTTGTCTCGTATCGTTATGGTTGGAAGAGCGCCTAAGGAGCTGATTGACTTAATAGGTTATAACCCCGTAGTAGATTGGGATGGAAACGATGCGTCTCCTTTTGTGGCAGATGTGCTGAAGAATATTGTGAAATATCAGGAATTGGTGGATCGCAATTGTGAAACAGCAAGGAAAATGGCGCCATGGGAGATAAGAATGAAAGATGTTATGGACTATTTAAATAATAAAGGTTACAGAGTATGATGCATATATTCAATAAAACGATTAATGTACTGAAGACATTCTTCGACACTTTTTGTAACCACAGCGTATGGTTCGTTCGCGACGTTAAATTCGGAATGTTAACACGCAACCGTGACGACTTGGAGAATCGTTTGCTGGTTGGAGGTCACATTATAGAAAAGGGTATCACAATGCCTAACCGACGATATGGCTTCGGGTTGGGAGTTGTACAATTGGTACAGTCGATGTGTAACAAATACATAGACAGGTACGGCACAGACAACGAACAGTTGCAATTTGCCATAGATGACCTCCGCGAGTATCTGCAAATTCATATAATCAATGGCTACGACTTGCCAAATGAAATTGTCGTCGGTTTGGAGCAAACTATCAATCGGGGCAAAATGGCGTTGCTAAAGTTGATTGCGAGGAATTAACTGAACAGGATTTTTTCAAACCTACTTCGGATTTCAAGGAATTTGCACAAAGCCGCCATACATGTCGATGGTATACAGGCGAACCTGTGGATAAGGCTCTTATAGAAAAGGCTGTCGACTTAGCCCGCACCTCTCCTTCCGCTTGCAACCGTCAGAGTATCAAAGTGTATGCCGTATCTGGAGAAAAGAAACAACAGATTGTAGGCTTGCAGAATGGAAACAGAGGGTTCGGTGAAGGCATTGGTCAAATGATTGTTATTACTTCCAATCAGACTGACTGGGATGCCAACTTCAGAACATCCGCATACTTGGATGGAGGTATCTTCACGATGAATCTGCTCTATGCTTTGCATTACTATCATATCTGCGCTTGCACTCTGAACGCTCATCTTTCCATTAAAAAGCAGAAGCAGCTTCGCAATATTATTGGTATGAAACCAGCAGAGATACCTATCTGTTTTATCGGTATCGGCATGCCAACGGAAAAGATGAGAATAGCAAAGAGTAGACGCCTGTCGTTGGGAAAGGTACTCGATTTCGTGGAATAGTGAAAAGACAGTCTCGGTTTAAGTCAAAGCACAATTCTTCTTGAAATCCAAGTGGATAATATCGCTTGGAAATGAAAATATTCAAAAATGTAAAGTCATACTCTGTTACTTGGCTGGCCAATACTTACGATAAAAACACGTCGCAAGGGACTATTGCCAATTACTATCTTCCCGAGACAATGGAGGAGTTTACCGAATTGTGTCGTGAGTTATACAGAAAAAACGAAAAGTTTCATGTCGTAGGTAGCACATCCAATGTCTATATCCGACCGAACACATCCTTCAAACATCTGATCTCTATCAGATTGCTGAACCGTTTTTATCTGGATAACGACTTTATGGTTTGCGAATGTGGCGCAAGCGTAAAGCGGATAGTTAGAAGAATGGTGATTGATGGCATTGATGGCTACGCATGTATGATAGACCTACCGGGTACGATAGGCGGAGGAGTGTACGGCAATGCTGGAGTGTCGAGACATAGTATTGGTAGGCAATTGAAGGATGTAACGGTATTGTTAGACAATGGGTCAATTAGGACGTTTTCGCCAGATGACTTAGGCTTTACATTCAGATCCTCAGCGTTGAAGCGTGGTGAATTGCAGGGCATTATTCTTTCATGTCGCTTGAAAAGGACTCCTGGCAATAAGAAAGAAATAGAAGATGAGGCTATGATGGTTCACGAGTGGCGTAAGGAGAACCAACCAGGGGCGGCAAGAAACTTGGGAACCACTTCGTTGCTTAGTATCGCCAAACCAACTCTTAAAGGAAAACTGTTGAGGGGTATAGCTACGGTTGGGGCATTTGTTTTGAAGCCTAATGATAAGGCAGGCTTCAAAACCCGATTTATAATGAAAGCGTTGGGTAAATCCGAACTTTCTCAATATCTGTTTGGCTTGAACAGATATATGTGGATGGACGCCAAAGCTCATGAAAACTTTGAGGTTTATGTTGAAGCAATCAATCAACTTTATGTTAAACCAAGATTAGAAATTGAAGTTTGGTAGATTATGAAAATAGGAATAGTAACATATCATCGAGCGTTGAATTATGGAGCTGTATTGCAGTGTATGTCTCTGTATTCGGCTTTGAAAAGATTAGGGCATGATGTTGAAGTGGTCGATTATCGTCCAGAGGCGATAGAGAAGTATCGCATGTACTTCAGAGCTAAAGACTTCAGTCTTTGTAAAGGATTCATTGCGAAGTTACGCTATTTGGTCTCTTGCCTTACATTGATAAACTCTCGTCGAAAGACCGTCCGTAAGTTCGACGAGTTCTTGGATAACAATATAAAATTGTCTCCTGTTGTTTCTTCCGTTTCTGATGCTCCACGAAACTATGATGTAGTGTTCTTTGGCAGCGATCAGATTTGGAATCCTGCCATTAATGAAGGAGTAGATCAAATCTATCTTGGTCAGATGTCAAAAGGCCATGCAAAGTTCTATACATACGCCGTAAGTATGGGACGTCTGGATTTATTCCAGGGTAATGTGGAAGAGGAATATCGTAAGTATATATCTTCTTTTGATGGACTGTCTGTGAGAGAAACGACTATGCAGACTTTCCTCAAAGAAAAGTTGGGAAGAGACTCTGATGTGGTTTGCGATCCTTCTTTGCTGATTACCAAGGAAGAGTGCGAGGCTATGGCTGTAAAGCCAAAGGATGAGGGATATGTACTCTTATTTATCCTTGATGGAAATCTTGATGCATTAGGATTTGCCGATAGAATAGCCCAACAGTTGGGTAAGAAGGTAATTCGTATTGGCGCCGTACAGAATCCATTCCATCGCTACCATAGTGAAGTACGTGCAGAGTTATCTCCTGCAGAGTTCCTTGGTTATATTCAGTATGCAGATTGTATCGTCACCAATTCTTTCCATGCAACTTCTTTCTCTCTCATAATGCAGAAGAACTTCTATACCATATTGAGAAAGAACAATAATGACCGGGCTAAAACTATCTTGGGTGTAGCTGGGTTAGAAGATAGATTGGCAGATGCCAAAGAAAATATAGAATTCAAAGAAATTAATTATCAGGGAGTTAGGAAAAGACTGGATAGATATAAGGAGAGTTCTATGAAATGGATTCAAAAATGTCTTGAAACAGACAAATAGAAATCATAAAGCAATAGTATAATGAGAGAGTCTTTTTATTTGTTTAAAAAATATATAGTCAAGCATCCACGTGTGTTGGAGTATAAGCCTGCGTCGGAAAAGTTTGATGAAAATAAAATGCTTGCTATCTGTCAGCGTTTGCCTAATTTTGACAACGCGCAACAGGAGGACAAAGATGCAATACTTAATTTTGTTGATTTGTCAAAATCCATTCATGAACTTTTTGAGGATTTTTACAAGCACCTTTTGGATAATCTCAATCATTTAAATTTAAAAGGATGCGAGATTGCTGAGTACTTTGTGGCAATCTTGAATAAGGAGTTTAAGGTTGTTATGGATAAACATTGGGAAACAATGAAAAAAGTGGATAAAGGTACTTACTTCACATCCGACTTCCTTGATTTTAAAATCCAATCTTCAGTCAAAGAAATGGGGTTGATGGATTCTCGTGCAGCTTTTGAATGTGCTACAGATTCGATTAGCCTTATTCTGAATTTCTTGCGTTATTCTTTAGATAAGGCATTTGTTGTGGAAAATGCTAATCCCCAAGAATTTGCAGGTAGAATACGGAATGTTTATCAAATGGCACAGATGGTTGTTGTATCCAAACATTCGTATGATGATATTTTGTATAATGGTGGATTCATTATGGTAGATAGAGAACAACATGTAACGGTGTTTGATTATGACAATCATGAGCGTCTAAAACTTTTGCGAGCTGGAGACATGATGTTTGCGGAAAGAAGGATTTATATGTTTGGACAAATGAGAGAGCATAAAACTGTGCCAAGGTTATTTCGCTATGTGACAACATATAGAATAAAAAAGGCTTCTGTAAATAATGGTTGCATCTCGTTGTCTTTTGGTCAAAGTGACCCAAAGGAACATAAGGCGATAGCGACTGATATTCAAAATGCCATTGATGCCTATTATGAGTTCTTGGATGGCAATTTGCATTTGCCTAATTTCGCAAATGCAACAATTGATGAAGCTGTTTCGGTATGGATTGCTGTTATGTATATAGCCCAATATATGATAGCTCATGTTGAATATGATACCGCATTATATAAAAAAGAAGATTTTACAACTGTGCCTTCTAAGATCGCCAAAGTAGATTTACAGTCATACATACAGAAATTAACAGGAATCTCCACATGGAAAATTCAAAAGGTATTGGATGGATTGTCGGTTGATTGGGGCAAGTTTAATGACATTTGGAAATCTATGCTTTATCCTGTTGGAGATTATTATCTTCTCCCATTCTTTCCACTTATCAATTCTGCTCCATACAATGTAATAGACAGTTTATTATTGAAAGGTGGTTTGGATCTTCAAGACAGAGGCAAGGTGTTTGAAAAATATCTGTATGACTATTTGAAATCTAGAAATTCTTCTTATCCTATCACTTGTATGCCAACGGGTATGTATGGAAAAACAGGAGAGGAAGAAGAGATAGATGTTCTAATTGGTATGAAGAATGTGGTATTGGTGGGAGATGCTAAGTGTATTCATTATTCCGTAGAACCAATAAACTATGCTGAGGCTTGGGGAAGGTTGAAAGAAGGTTGTGAACAGGCTAAAAGAAAAGCGGAATTTGTGCGCCAACATCCAGAATATTTCAAAGAGTTGGGAAATTATAGTGGTAAGAAGTTCTTGCCGTTTGTTGTTACCAACTACCCTACATTTACCGGTTTTGAACACGATGGTGTGTATGTTGTTGACTCTCATGGCTTGTTGGCATATCTACAATGTGGAATTATGTCAATGAGAGAAATGGGATTGAATGATGACCCAATACGAGGAATTAGAATGCTTTATCATAATGAGGATGAGTATTCTGACAATATTGAGGGCTTCTTTGCCAAGAACCCCATTAAAGAAGAGTTTTTGAAGAGAATTGAAGTCGTGGATATTCCTTTGGCAAATAATGAGGATTCTTGGAAAGTATTATCAAAATCTGCTCAGGTAAAGAATAACCCACAGTTTAATATAGTATAAACATGATACCAAAGATAATACATTACTGCTGGTTCGGACGCAACCCGTTGCCCGAACTGGCACAGAAGTGCATTGCTTCGTGGAAGAAGTACTTGCCTGACTATGAGATAAAGGAGTGGAATGAGGATAACTTTGATGTTAATATCATTCCGTATACGGCAGAGGCGTACGCCATGAAGAAGTACGCTTTTGTGAGCGACTATGCACGCTTCTGGATACTGTATAAATACGGTGGTATTTACTTCGACACGGATGTAGAGGTGATACGACCTATTGACGACATCATAGCTCGGGGCAACTTTATGGGTTTCGAGACCGATCCGAATCCTGCAAAGGGCGACGCGAGCGTCAACCCCGGCCTCGGCCTGGGGGTAGCCCCCGGCCTCGGTGTCATAAAGAAAATGCTCGACTACTATGAAAACAAGCATTTTATATGCGAAGCTAATATGAGAAATCAGATAACCGTGGTGCATATCTGTACGAAGGTCTTGATGGAGAACGGACTTCAGAATGTGGAGGGTATACAGAAAGTGGACGATGATATCTACATCTACCCGGCAGAATATTTCTGTCCTATTAATGTGACAACGGGGCGCATCCATGTTGAGAAGAACACTCGTACCATACATCATTATGCAGGCACATGGGTCGACAAGAAGTTCTCGCTGAAGGAATTAGTAAAGCGCATTCTGCCCGAGGCGTGGGTTCAATCGCTTATCAACTGGAAGAATAGAAACAAATAGATATGTTGAAGTTTATAAAAAAGATTGCAGGAAATATCGTTAGGAAATGTGGATTTTTGTGGGTGAAGAATCTGCAGCGCAACTTTCCGTATATTTTGCGCTTGCGTCTTTGTTCGGCTTACAAGAAGAACACGTTTTGCTTCGTGATAGATCCCAATATTAAGCATCCGGGCTTGGCGGACAGAATGAAGGCAATGATTGACTGCTATAATATCGCCAAGCTTAACGGGTATGATTTCCGCATCGTGTTCAAGACCCCATTTCGGTTGGAAGACTACCTGCAGCCGAATGCTGTAGACTGGGTGGCTGAGTATACAGACTTAAATTACTCTTTGATAGGTACAAGATTCTTTAACGAGTTGAATTTCTTGAAGGAAGACTCGTGGAAAGGACGTACAAAACTTAGCAAGAACAAGGAGTATCATTGCTATAGTTATGTAGGCAACCGCCAACCGAAGGTGTTCCCTGAGTCGGAATACGAATGGAGCGAGCTGTATGCCGAGCTGTTCCGCCCTTCAGATCGCTTGCAGGCTGCTATCGACCAATGCGGCTACGACGAGCGGAGTTATGTGGCTGTACACTTGCGGTTTGTCAATGCCTTGGAGAACTTTGAGAAAGTGACTTGCTGGGATAACGCTTTGCGTACCGAAGAGGAAAAGGTGGCACTTATAAACCACTGCAAGCAAGGGTTGCTAAAAATAAAAGAAGAAAACGCAGGATGTCGCATCCTGGTGTTTAGCGACAGCAAACGTTTCCTCGATTCGTTGGAAGACATACCGGTCGAAGTGCTCGACCATGATAATGTTGGGCATGTTAGTTATGACGGAAATGACGATGTTACATTGAAGACTTTTGTTGATTTGTACATGATAGCACGAGCTAAGAAGGTATATCGCATTGATGCTCCAGAGCTGTATGCATGGAGCGGTTTCGCCGTGACCGGAGCAATGATTGGCGGCATAGATTTTATAACGGAAAGAGTTTAATCGGTATTTAACAAAGAAAAAGTCAAATAAAATGAAAGGTATTGCTCGTTTTTTTACTCTTTATTGGATTGTTTATTTCCCTACGTGTATAGCGTACAATGATTTGCCAGGCTTCTCCAATATAGATGAGATGATGACAATCATCTTGTTCTTGTTTACATTGCTGATGTGTCGGAAACGCTATATCAACAGGAAACCAAGGAAAGAGTTTATTGTATGTTTGGGTGTTATAGCTTTTTATTTCGTTTATTCATTGATCTGGGGAGTCAATGTCTTGGGAGGCATTTTGCTTGACTTGATGCAGGAGGTACGTCCGTATACCATTATTTTTTGTACTTGGATTCTGAATCCTCAATTCTCGAAGAAACAGAAAAAATGGATGCTGGCGACGATGGTCTTGACATTGGTGTCATGGATAATCTATCATCCGGACTCTTTTGAAAATAGAAATGCTGAGTTCCCGGTCCTTGGCCAGTTGGCTATTTGTACGGGTCTGTCGTGGTATCTGTTGACAAAGCAGACAAAGCGCAACCGCAATATTGCGTTATTGCTGGTCTTGACGGGAATGTTGGCTCCTAAGTTCAAGTTTATGGGTGAGGTGGTCTGCTTTATCGCCTTTATCTACTTCTTGAAAAAGCGTCTTAATTTCAGGTCTCCCAAAACAATCCTTTATTGCACTGTAATAGCAACAATTGTCTTGACTGTGACATGGACACGTTTTGATGCTTATTATGTATCAGGATTGAACAATGAATATTTGGCACGTCCTATGACATACAAAACGTCGCTGAAGATTTTGTGTGATTATTTACCCTTCGGACCGGGATTTGGAACATTTGCAAGTAATGGAGCATGGAAATTTTATTCGCCTTTATACTATAAATACAATTTGAATGACATTTGGGGACTTGACGAAGGGGGAGGCTTTATTTGTGATGCATATTATCCTACTTTGGCACAGTTTGGAATCGTCGGAGTATTCTTCTTCTTGTGGTTCTGGAAACGAAGGTTCAAGGAGATAAATGTTATTCAGGATATGCGCTATTATCGAGTGGCGATGATCACTGTTTGTTGTCTCGCCATCGAGCAGACGGCTGACTCGTCATGGCTTTCTGGTAAGGGTATGGGATATTGTATGCTCCTTGCTCTCTGTCTGAATGCCAACAGGAATATGATGATTGAAAGGCAACGCCAGATGGCTGCAACAGTAAGTGAACAAGCGGAGAACACCAAATGACTAGAGTCTTGATGGTTGGCTCTGCTGAGCAGAGTGGGGGAGGCGTGGCGAGTGTCGTCAGACTGATGAAGGGGATGCCCTTTTGGCAGAAATACCATTGTGGATGGTTAGGCACTCAGATTCAGCGCAACTATGGCGTGAAGCTATGGTATGCTCTGAAGGCATACGCCAAGGCGCTCTTCACGATATGGGGATACGACATCGTTCATTTCCATACGGTGCCTGACAGGATTTGTCTGATTATTCAAATGCCTGTGCTATTGCTGGCATTACTTGGCAGAAAGAAGATTATCATGCACGTGCACATGGGCAACCAGTTGGAAAACCATACTAAGAACAAATTGTTTATATGGTGTCTGAATCGGGCTGACCGTGTGGTGCTCCTGGCGAAGAAGTGGCAAAAGTGTTTTGCAGAATGGTTTCCTACAGTGAAAGCAAAAACTGCAGTGATATACAATGCTTGTGCTCCGACTCCTGCCGTGGATTATTCTATCAAGGAGAAGAGTATCATCATGGCAGCTTTCCTAAATGACAACAAGCATCCCGATTTGCTCCTGAAAGCATGGAAGAATCTGAAAGCGGGTTTCCCAGACTGGCATCTTACCATCATGGGTAATGGTGAAGTGGAGCGCTTTCAGACTATGGCTCATGATATGGATTTGGATGATAGTGTTACCTTTTCTGGCTATATAACTGGCAAGCAAAAGGAGGACGTTTGGAACAGAGCGAGCATCTATTGTATGTGCTCGCGCAATGAGGGATTTCCGATGGTCGTGTTGGAGGCATGGGCAAGAGGCGTAGCCGTGGTTACTACTCCAGTTGGCGGTCTGCCAGATGTGATAGAGGAGGGCAGAAATTGCCTGACTTTCCCATTTGATGATGCTGAGGCATTAGCCTGCCAATTGAAGCGCCTAATAGAATCGCCTGAGCTTAGAATGGATATTGCGGTTTATTCTAAAGCCTTTGGCGAAAGGGTGTTCGCACCGGAGAGAGTGAATGAGAGTGTGGAGAATTTGTATGAAACTGTTCTCCTGGGCTAATATTATTTCTATATGAAAATTCTAATCAATGCATACGCCTGCTCGCTGGGAATGGGGAGTGAGCCGGGAATGGCATGGAACTGGGTGAGCAATCTTGCCAATAAATTTGAGGTGTATATATAATATTGGCTTTTAGAAATCATGAATATTTTTCATCTATTGCAAAAGATAAGTCTTGTTCCTTCGTATCTGTGGGACAAGATGTGGGCTCCTGTATGGAAGCGGTGTATGAAGCACTGTGGCAAAGGGGTATATATCCGTCCGATGTCTTCGGATATCAAGGGCTTATGGAACTTGTCTGTAGGGGATGGTACTTCTATTCCAAAAGGTAGTACTATCTATTGTACGGATGCACCATGTATTATTGGCAAGAAGGTGCTCTTCGGTCCTAGGCCTACGATAATCACCGGTGACCATCGCATTGACATCTTGGGTAAGTATATTACGGATGTTACTGTTGAGGAGAAGTTTGTGGATGGGGTGAATGTGTATGACCAGCCTGTCGTTATCGAAGATGGCGTTTGGTGTGGTGCAAATGTTACCATCCTCAAAGGTGTGACTATCGGTCGTGGCTCTGTAGTTGCTGCTGGTGCTGTTGTCACTAAATCTTTTCCTCCTTACAGTATTATCGGTGGCATTCCTGCCAAACTGATCAAAATGCGATTTACTGAAGAGGAAATTAAAAAAAATGAAAATGATTTATCATTATCTGCTCACTCGATTTAATTTGACTCTCTGGAGGGAGGACAAGAATGGTGATGCTATAGTTCGGGAGGAATGGCTCAAAAAGAGAATGGCGCTTTTTGAAACTTATTGCCTGCCTTCTGTGAAAGGGCAAACTTGTCAGAGCTTCATTTGGATTTTACTGGTGGACGAAGGTACTCCTGCTGTATATCGGGAGAAGATCAAGACTTATCGTAATCTTTGTCCTCAAATCAGGTTTGTCGTCGTTAAGGCTGAATATGCTTATAGGTTTGCTGATATCTTCCGGCATGTGGTGTTGACAGATTTGAAACAAGGGGGATGGAAGGATGGTGATTTATGCCTTACCACTTATCTTGATAATGACGACAGTATCGCTAGTAACTTTGTGGAGCGTGTGCAGTCTGAATGTCTTTCCTTCCGTCTGACTCCTAATGAAAAACGCTTCCTGTCTTTTGATTATGGATTGCAGACCTATACAGAGTTAGGACATTTCACCACTCGTATCTATTATCCCAATAATCATTTTCTGACTTTAGCAGAATATCTGCAGTCTTCAGATATTTCTCTGTCCGCTCTCCGAACCTGCTATGGCTTTGGCAGCCATTTCGTGCTGGAGAAGCGCGGATTTGCCAAGGTGCATCATATCCATGAAAAGAAGCATCCGATGTGGATAGAGATCATTCATGAAGAGAATGTGGATAATGATGTGAAAATGACTCTTGATACGCATATAGTTCATGATAATGATATTCTCCGCCGTGTTTTCTCATTGGATATCGATATTGAATCCCAGCATTTCTTTGCTTTCGTATTGAGAGGTCTGAAGCAAGTGTGGAGGAGGAGTAAAAATAAATTTTAGAAACAGATGAAAATCTTAATCAATGCATACGCTTGCTCGCCGGGTATGGGGAGTGAGCCGGGAATGGCATGGAACTGGGTGAGCAATCTCGCCAGGTTCTGTGAACTGTATATTATTACCGAAGGGGAGTTTCGCGAGAAGATAGAGACCGTGGTGCCGACCCTGGAGCAAGGCGGGAACATGCATTTCTATTATAACCCTGTGTCGGAGAAAATCCGCAAGATGTGCTGGAATCAGGGTGACTGGCGCTTCTATAAGTATTACAGGGAATGGCAGTGGAAGACGTATCTCTTGGCTAAGGATATCTGCCAGAAAGAACATATAGACATACTGCATCAGCTGAATATGATAGGATTCCGTGAGCCGGGATATCTCTGGCAACTGTCGAAGGAGAATGGTGTGCCGTTTGTATGGGGACCTGTGGATGCCAAGGATAAGTTTCCTGTTGCTTATTTGGATGGTGCTGGATTGAAAACCAAGTTGTTTATGCGCCTGAAAAATTTCTTGACTGGTATCCAATTGAGATATTCTAAACGTGTGCTACTTGCTGCACACCAGTCATCGGTTATATTCTCAGCCTCATCTAACTCGCAACGCTCTTTCAAAAAATATATGAATATAGATTCGCCTCTTCTTAATGAGACGGGATGCTATGTTCAGGATCATCCTATTGTGGATAAAACAGATAAAGAGACCTTTGATGTCCTTTGGGTTGGCAAAATGGATTTCCGCAAGCAACTTGCTTTAGCTTTACAAACTGTAGCCAAATCTGAAAACAACAAACTCCGTCTTCATATTATGGGTGGTGGTGATGCAGAATCTTATCAATCATTGGCAAAGAGTTATGGTATTGCTGATAAGTGTATTTGGCATGGTGCTGTGAGTCACGATGAGGTACAGGATATCATGCAAAAGTCGGATATCTTCCTCTTTACCAGTGTTGCTGAGGGTACTCCCCATGTAGTACTGGAAGCTATTTCCAATAATCTTCCTGTCGTTTGTTTTGACACTTGCGGTCAGGGTGATGCCGTGAATGACAAGGTAGGTAGAAAGATTCCTCTTTCTTCCCCTTGCCAGTCTGTTAGTGACTTTGCCAAACTGCTCAACGAACTTGAGGATAATAGGTCTTTGCTGAAACAATTGTCGGAGAACTGTAAAGAGAGACAGCAGGAATTGTCTTGGGAAGAAAAGGCTAAGACAATGATGGAGTGGTATGAGAAAATTTTAAGGAAATAATAAGATGTTCAAACTTAAAAACTTGGATATCCTCTGCAGCAAGGCGCAACTCGAAACGCTGCCAGAGGGAAAACTGCTTATCAATACCATCAACGCCCATTCGTATAACACGGCGCGAAAGGATTCTCTCTTTGCCGAGGCACTTACGCGCGGCGATGTGCTCATTCCCGACGGAGTGAGCGTGGTGAAGGCTTGCCGATGGATAAAGGCGAAGTCGCAGCCCTGGGAGCGTATCGCAGGATGGGACCTCTTCGAGTTTGAGATGAACCGCTTGGAGGAGCTCAGTGCCATGTGTCATGGGGCAGGAGAGGGATTGGCTGACGATGCCTGCGCTGCCACGGAGGCGAAGAAGACCGTGATGTTTATGGGCAGTTCGCAGCGTGTGCTTGATCTGATAGTGGAACGTGCCGCCGAGGTGTATCCTCATCTCAGGGTGGTGACGTATTCACCGCCATACAAACCAGAGTTCTCTGCCGACGACAACCGTGCCATCGTTGAGGCTGTCAATGCTGCCAATCCCGACCTTCTGTGGATTGGCATGACGGCACCCAAGCAGGAGAAATGGACCTACTCGCATTGGTCAGAACTCGATATCCACTGTCATGTGGGCACTATCGGAGCAGTGTTCGACTTCTTCGCCGGCACCGTGGAGCGTGCACCGATGTGGTGGCAGCGTCACGGACTGGAATGGCTCTACCGTCTGCTCAAGGAGCCTAAGCGCATGTGGCGCCGCTATATCATCGGCAATGCCCTGTTTCTCTGGAATATCTTTTTCAGAGAGTGACCGCCAGCCTGCCACACCGCAAATAAACCTAAAACGGGCAAGTGCTGCCTCTTACACGATTAACATATCGTCAGAGGTAGCACTTGCCCGTTATTCTTTTCATCGCCATTACTATATACTATCTTTTGCAAAGGTACTCATCTTTTTCGTTTCGTAACAACTTTTTCTGACATTTTTCGTTAAAAGCCTCATGATTTATTGATTTTTGATAGACTTCAATGAAATTTCTGGTACCCCTAACAACGGCCGCCCTATCTTGTCGCAGGTTTGTCGCACCCTAAAACCAAAAAAACGACATAACAAGTTGTAAGAACAACGAGTTATGTCGTTATTAGTTGCGGAGGCAGGACTCGAACATGCGACCTCCAGGTTATGAGCCTGGCGAGCTACCAACTGCTCCACTCCGCGATATTAATTATTTGTGCATTTCTTGATTGCGTTTGCAAAGGTATGAAGTTTTCGGGAAACTGCAAAACTTTTCAGCGGAAATCTTTAGTATTTGGTGTAATATTGACTTGCATCAATGGAATAATGCTGTATTTGTTGATTCGAATCGGTATTTGGGACGTTTTGATGTGTGCGGTGAAGGGATTGCCGCAATATGATAGCGTTCCCATTCAGAATGTTTGGTACGAACGTGATGGATGCGGAGGAGAGATTGCGGCGGAATGGCTTATATGGGTCCGTAATATATGGACATTTAGGTTTGGCAGATTGTTGTCTATAGGTCGGTAGCGGATATTTCGGATTCGTGTCGGAAGGGCATTATATAATAAGGTGTGCAGGGTGTCTGTGGCAGGATGAGAAGAGGACATTCATATTTATAACACTCAAAAACAGTCATTAGCACGTTTAATTTGTCAGGGGTGAATGCTCGTGGTGAAGGCTTGTGGATATCCAGTTTCCGTCCGGAGGTTTATGTGGCTAATAAAGGTGGCGACAGGTCGTAAACAGACTATTGGGGTTAAAAAAGATGTAAAAACAGAACATAAATGGTTATTTATTTTGCAATTTCCATAGAAATAAATACTTTTGCACATGTTAATGGCCGTGTGCAAGAAGACGGGATGTGCATTGAGGGTACAATCGGTGTGTGTCTGAGCGCCATGGCCGGTGGAACATACACGGAACACTTATCATATTATCATGTCAATATCAAAGACCCGACAGAAGTTGGTTGATGTGGCAAGACAGTTGTTTGCCCGCAACGGACTCGAAAACACCACTATGAACGATATCGCCCAGGCTTCAGGCAAGGGGCGCCGCACGCTGTATACCTATTTCAGCAGCAAGGAAGACATCTATTATGCCGTGATAGAGGGAGAGCTGGAGCGCTTGTCGGACAAGCTTGACGAGGTGGCGGCGAGGAATGTCAGGCCTCAGGACAAGATCATCGAACTGATATACACCCATCTGAGCATGATAAAGGAAACCGTGGTGAGAAACGGTAATCTGAGAGCCGCCTTCTTTCGCAACATCTGGATGGTGGAGAAGGTGAGGAAGCATTTCGACGAGGATGAGATAGAACTCTTCCGCAAGGTGTATACCGACGGCAAGCGCGAAGGAGAGTTCGACATCGACAACGTGGAACTCGTAGCCGACATCACCCACTATTGCATCAAGGGACTGGAAGTGCCCTATATCTGTGGCCGCCTGGGTCATGGCATCACTCCTGAGGCGAGCAAACCGCTTGTCGCCAAGGTGGTATACGGTGCGCTGGGCAAGATCACGAACAAGAATTCAGACAGTGCGCGTCAGGATTGAGGCATCAGACAGTTTCATCCTTCTCCGTGCTTAGGATTAGGTGACGGGTAGATAGAAATACAGTATATACATATTATAAATATAAATACAACGAAAATGGGATTATTAACAGGTAAGACAGCACTCGTAACGGGTGCGGCACGCGGCATCGGTAAGGCTGTCGCAATGAAATTCGCCCAGGAGGGTGCAAACATCGCATTCACAGACCTCGTGCTCAACGACGATATGGCAGCAGGCCTTGAGGCCACACGCAAGGAAATCGAGGCACTTGGAGTGACCTGCCGCGCTTATGCCGGCAACGCTGCCGACTTTGCCGAGACAGAGAAGACCGTGAAGCAGATCCATGCCGACTTCGGTTCTATCGACATCCTCGTGAACAACGCCGGAATTACAAAAGACGGACTTATGCTGCGTATGACAGAGGCTCAGTGGGACGCTGTGCTGAACGTCAACCTGAAGTCAGCCTTCAATTTCATCCACGCTTGCTCTCCAATCATGTTGCGCCAGCGCGGTGGTTCTATCATCAACATGGCTTCTGTAGTGGGTGTCCACGGCAATGCAGGCCAGTGCAACTATGCCGCTTCAAAGGCAGGTATGATAGCTCTCGCCAAGAGTATCGCCCAGGAGCTCGGACCTAAGGGCATCCGTGCCAACGCCGTTGCTCCAGGCTTCATCGAGACAGCCATGACAGCCCAGCTGCCAGAGGATATCCGCAAGGACTGGATGAAGAAGATTCCATTGCGCCGTGGCGGTCAGACAGAAGACATCGCCAACGTATGCCTCTTCCTGGCTTCAGACATGTCAAGCTATGTCAGCGGTCAGGTTATCCAGATCGACGGCGGAATGAACATGTAATTCAGATACATATCTAAGGTTTAGAGAAGCTCGTCCACTGTGCCTTCATTCCGGAGGGGTAGGGGTGAGCTTCTTTTTTTTTGAAGTTTTTTTTATCCATCAGGCATGAACGTAGTTTACGAAGACAACCATATCATCATCGTCAACAAGCGCAGCGGAGAGATTGTGCAGGGCGACAAGACCGGCGACAAGCCGCTCTCCGACACCGTGAAAGAGTATATTAAGGAAGCGTATGCCAAGCCCGGCAACGTGTTTCTCGGCGTGGTACACCGCTTAGACCGTCCTGTGAGCGGACTTGTAGTCTTTGCGCGCACGTCGAAAGCCCTGTCGCGACTCAACGACATGTTCCGTACGGGCGACGTGCACAAGACATATTGGGCGCTCACCAAGAACCGTCCGCCCCACGAGGAAGGAACGATAGAGAGCTGGCTCGTGAGAAACGAGAAGCAGAACAAGAGCTATAGCTACGACCGCGAGAAACCCTGTGCCAAGAAGGCGATACTGAAATACAAGGTGATCGGTGCGACAGACAACTACACCCTCATCGAAGTGAAGCTCCTCACCGGCCGTCACCATCAGATACGCTGTCAGCTCGCCAGCATCGGCTGTCCTATCAAGGGCGACCTGAAGTATGGTGCCAAGCGCAGCAATCCCGACGGCAGCATCTCGCTGCTCGCCCGCAGGGTGGAGTTTGTGCATCCTGTCTCCAAGCAGCCGATATGCGTTGAGGCTCCCGTTCCGGAATTGCCGGAGTGGAAGACGTTCGGGAATTGATGATTCCAGAACGGGGTGCCCCTTTGTTGGGGGCATATTTATGGCTTTATCAGTTAAAATATAAAAAATGTGAGTCTGCTCGCTTTAAATTTAGTATTTTTGCAAATCATTTGTGGAACATTTGCAAATCTATTATTGGCATAAAACATTAACAACAATATAACTTGATGAAACAATTTAGATTAGTTGACAATATACTCGGATGGCTCGCCTTCCTTATTGCGGCCTTTGTATATTGCAGCACTATCGAGCCGACAGCCAGTTTTTGGGACTGTCCGGAGTTTATTACAACAGGTTACAAACTTGAGGTCGGTCACCCGCCTGGCGCACCGTTCTTCATGCTTACCGCCAACCTCTTCTCCCATTTTGCCAGCGACCCGTCGCAGGTGGCGAGGATGGTCAACACCATGAGCGCCCTGCTCAGTGCCACGTGTATCCTGTTCCTCTTCTGGACCATCACGCATCTGACGCGTAAGTTGCTCCTCAACGGATGGGAAGACCTCACCAAGTCAAAGCTCATCGCCATCGAGGCAAGCGGAATGGTGGGTGCGCTGATATACACGTTCAGCGACACCTTCTGGTTCAGCGCCGTAGAGGGAGAGGTATACGCCTATTCATCAGCCTTCACCGCAGTGGTGTTCTGGCTCATACTGAAGTGGGAAGACCATGCCGACGAGCCCCATAGCGACCGCTGGCTCGTGCTCATCATGTATATGACGGGATTGAGCATCGGTGTCCACCTGCTCAACCTGCTCTGCGTGCCGGCAATCGTGCTCGTATATTACTATCGCAAATTCCCGAATGCCAACGGCAAAGGCTCTCTCGTGGCGCTCTTCATCTCGTTCATCATCGTTGCAGCGATACTCTATGGAGTAGTGCCAGGCATCATCAAGGTGGGCGGATGGTTCGAGCTCTTCTTCGTCAACACCCTCGGCTTTAGCTTCAATACAGGAGTGATAATATACATCATGCTGCTCGTGGCCACCGTGGTGTGGGCTATCTACGAGAGTTTCAACGGCAACAACGGCTTGAGGGGCAACCTCTCGTTCGTGCTCTCCGTTGGCCTGCTCGGTATTCCGTTCTACGGATTCGGATGGTCGGCAGTGGTGATCGGAGTTGTGGTGCTTACAATATTGTATCTCGCCCTGAAATACAAGAAAGACGGAAAATACCTTATCACCGCCCGTATGAAGAACACCATGCTGCTCTCCATGCTGATGCTGATGATAGGATATTCCACATACGCCGTAATCGTGATCCGTTCTACCGCCAATCCGCCGATGGACCAGAACTCTCCGGAGGATATCTTCACTCTTGGCAGCTATCTCAGCCGCGACCAGTATGGCGACCGTCCGCTGTTCTACGGACAGGCATACACCTCACAGGTGAAATTCGACGAAGACGGACAGTATTGCATTCCTTCGAAGACCATCGGAGAACCGGTGTACCAGCGCAAGGAGAAAGCAAGCAAGGACGAGAAAGACTCATACTTCATAGTGAACACCAAAGACAAGTATAACTATGCCCAGAACATGGTGTTCCCACGTATGTACGACTCATCCCATGCCGATGCCTACGAGAGCTGGATGGGCGGAGTAGACGGATATAACGTGGACTACGACAGATGTGGAGAGCCTATCCAGGTGAAGATGCCTACACAGCTCGAAAACATCCGCTTCTTCCTTTCATATCAGTGCAACTTCATGTACTGGCGCTACTTCATGTGGAACTTCGCCGGTCGTCAGAACGACCTGCAGGGCAATGGAGAGCTGGAGCACGGAAACTGGATTTCGGGAATACCGTTCCTTGACAACTTGCGTCTCGGCGACCAGAGCAAGCTCCCTGACGACCTCAAGGAGAACAAGGGACACAACGTGTTCTATTGCTTGCCGCTGCTGCTCGGTCTTATCGGACTCTTCTGGCAGGCACTCGCCAAGGGCGACAAGGGAACAAAGCAGTTCTGGGTGGTGTTCTTCCTCTTCTTCATGACCGGACTCGCCATCGTGATTTACCTCAACCAGACACCTATGCAGCCTCGTGAGCGCGACTATGCCTACGCCGGATCATTCTATGCCTTCGCGATATGGTGCGGAATGGGTGTGGCTGCAATTATCGACCTGATAAGAGAGAAGTTCAAGAAAGACAATGTTGCATTGGCAGCAGCCATCTCGGTTGCCTGTCTGCTCGTGCCGATACAGATGGCAAGCCAGACATGGGACGACCACGACCGCAGTGGAAGATATACCTGCCGCGATTTCGGACAGAACTATCTCATGTCATTGCAAGACAAGGGCAATCCGATCATCTTCACCAACGGCGACAACGACACCTTCCCTCTCTGGTATGACCAGGATACTGAGGGAATCCGTACCGATGCCCGTGTCTGCAACCTGTCGTATCTACAGACCGACTGGTATATCGACCAGATGGTGCGCCCGGCATACGACTCGCCGTCGCTGCCAATCACATGGCCGAGACTCGACTACTGCTCAGGCACCAACGAATACATCGAGGTGCATCCAGACGCCAAGCAGGAGGTGCTCAACTTCTATAAGGAGTATCCGGAGCAGGCAAAGGCACAGTGGGGCGACAATCCGTTCGAACTCAAGAACGTGTTGAAATACTGGGTGCGCAGCCGCGACAAGGACAGCCACTTCATCCCTACCGACACACTCTATGTGACGATAGACAAGGACGCCGTGCGCAAGAGCGGCATGATGATGGCGAGCGACACCATTCCAGACCGCATGGTAATCTCGCTGAAAGGCAAGAACGCCCTCTACAAGAGCGACCTCATGATGCTCGAGCTCATCGCACAGAGCAACTGGGTGCGTCCTATCTATGTGGCGATGACCGTGGGACAGGAGAACTACATGAATCTCGGCGACAACTTCATCCAGGAGGGACTCGCCAACCGCATCACGCCGTTTACCACAAACAAGGGCAACGCTAAGAACTTCGACACGGAGAAGACATACTACAACGTGATGAAGCGATTCAAGTTCGGCGGCCTCGACAAACCGGGACTCTATCTTGACGAGACCGTGATGCGCATGTGTAACACCCACCGCAAGCTGATGTCGACCCTCGCCCTGCATCTCATCATAGAGGGCAAGAAAGACAAGGCAGCCAAGGTGCTCGCCTATGCCGACAAGATGATGCCGGCATACAACGTGCCGGTGAACTTCATGAGCGGAGGTCTCGACTATGCCGCCGCCTACGCCGAGATCGGCAACAAGGCGAAGGCAAAGCAGATGCTCGGATATGTGGTGAAGAACGCGGAGCAGTATGCCAACTGGTATCTCTCGCTCAGCCAAGACCGCTTCCTCATGTCGCAGCGCGACTGCATGCTTCAGCTTTATGTCTTGAACCAGGCACTTGAGGTGGCAAACAGTTTCGACCCGGCTGAGGCACGCCGCATCAACGGTATCCTGAACCGTGTGGCACAGCAGTATTCAGCAAGAGGCGGACAGATGCCGCAGGAATAAGATGAACTTTCAGACAGTCTATCGCATGACAGCCTACAACCCCATGATGACAGTGGAGTAGGGCAGAAACAGGCGATAGACTGTCTTCTCATATCATATCTCTAACGAGAAAACAACAAGACAAAATATGTTTATAGAGCAACCGGCAATATGGTTGCGCTGGCTATATCCCAGAGCGACATGGAGGATGGACAAGAATGAGCGTGCGGTATACCTCACGTTTGACGATGGTCCTATCCCCGAGGCAACACCATTCATTCTGAAGACTCTCGCTGAGTTCGGTGTCCATGCCACTTTCTTTATGGTGGGCGACAATGTGCGCAAGCATCCTGAGCTGTACGACCAAATCGTGGCGGCTGGTCATCAAGTGGGCAACCACACCTTCAACCACTGGGGAGGATTCAAGCATACCACGCGTTCCTACAGTGAGAATGTGCAGAAAGCCAACGATCTCATACATAGCCACCTCTTCCGTCCGCCACACGGATGGATGCGCTGGGAACAGTATTTCTGGGTAGGCCGCAAGTATCGCATCGTGATGTGGGATCTCGTGACCCGCGACTACAGTAAGTGGATGACAGCCGATGATATCGTTGCCAACGTGAAGCGCTATGCCCGCAACGGATCGATAATCACCTTCCACGATTCGCTCAAGAGCATCGACAAACTGCATTATGCTTTGCCCGAGTCGCTGCGCTGGCTCAAGGAACAAGGATATGAGTTCAAGACTTTTGAATAACAGATTATGGAGAATATAGGAAAAGACAAAGTGCTCGCCGCTGTGGTGCGCACTTTTTTTAAGTATTTCACTCTCGGAGTGATAGAAGGCAAGTCTGCCGACAGTGCCGACATGACCGTGTATGAGCCGAAGAACGTGAAGAAGGTGATGTCGGAGCATATCGAGGATGTGTCGAGGATTTTCAATCAGGAAGTGTTCTTCGCTATCTCCCGTATCAATTACGTGGAAGAAGAACTGGAGCGCGAGCTGCAGGCTTTCGTAGCTGCCGGCAACAAGACCACGCCGATGGATTTGATGCGCTTCGCCTGCCGTTCAGATGAGTTCTATGATGTGATGGTGAGCGAATACAAGCGCAATTTCGAGTCGCTGCTCTGTGGTTCCTTTGCCACACTCTCCAAGGCGTGTGAGGGCTTCACGGAGTGTGAGGCGCTCGGTAGCATCGCCGTAGACATGGCTGAGAATATCATAAACAGAATTGCCCACCAGGCGTATGGCGAGGGAAAGAAACTGGTGGCAGAGTGATTGCATAGCAGTCTGTCAATATAAACTGCTTTTGTAAGATTTGCTATTCGTCCCTCCCCTACGGGGGAGGTTAGGTGGGGGCTAGTGTAATTATGCGATGGTTATCATCTGTATTGTATTCTTTTCCACTGACTTCAGCCCCCTCTCGTTCTCCCCCGTAGGGGAGATGCAGATTACTTTTCTTGCATAAGTTGCTTTTAGTGTATGGCAGCTGTAGGTTACTTTTCTTGCATAAGAAGCTGTTAGTCTATGACGGCTTAAGATTACCTTCTCAAACATAGGGGAAATGGTTAGAAATTGGGCACGGTGCTTGCCCATATTGGGCAAGCTGCTTTCTCACATGGGGCAAGCTGCTTTCTCACATGGGGCACGTTTCTTGCTTCGGGTGTTGCCCCTCTTGGGCATTTTTTTTGTCCATTATCAGTATAAAATAAAACGACGCGGTTCAAGGTGTTGTCCTTCGAACTGCGTCGTTTGTTTATCTTGATTGTCTTACATGTAGTGCATCATTTCCTTTGATGTTGTGCATCATTATCTTTGATGTTTCCCATCGCTGATTTTTGATGTCATATATCGATGTGCTTCACCTCCTTTATCTTTGATGCTTCACACCAACAGAATCAGCCTTACTGCATGTCATACACCACCTGCATCAGCTTCTTTCCGATAGCGTCAGCCTCTTCCATTGTCTGCGCCTCGCTGTAGACACGGATGATTGGTTCGGTGTTGCTCTTGCGCAGATGAACCCACTTGTCGGGGAAGTCAATCTTCACACCGTCGATGTCGGTAACCTTCACGTCCTTCTCGCCGGCAAACATCTCCTTCACCTTCACGAGGATAGCGTCGACGTCGGTTGACGGAGTGAGGTCGATGCGGTTTTTGGCGATGAAATAGTTAGGGAAGGACTTGCGCAGTTCGCTCACCTTCATACCCTTCTTAGCCAGTGAAGAGAGGAAGAGGGCGATGCCCACGAGAGCGTCTCTACCGTAGTGGCTCTCAGGATAGATCACTCCGCCGTTGCCTTCGCCACCGATGAGAGCTCCCACCTCCTTCATCTTTGTCGTCACGTTCACTTCACCCACGGCAGCAGCAGTGTAGGTGCCGCCGTAGCGCTCTGTTACGTCTCTCAAGGCTCTTGTACTGCTCAGGTTAGAAACGGTGTTGCCACCACCCTTGGAGTTAGCCAGGATATAGTCGGCAACAGACACGAGAGTGTATTCCTCGCCGAACATCTTTCCGTCTTCGCAGATGAAAGCCAGACGGTCAACATCTGGGTCCACCACGATACCCAGGTCGTAGCCGCCATTTGCCATCTCGCCCATGATGCCACCGAGATTCTTCTCCAGCGGTTCAGGATTGTGGTTGAAATCTCCGTCTGGGATGCCGTTCAGAATCTTGTATTCCACTCCGAGAGCTTCGAAGAGATTCGGCAGTATGATGCCACCCACAGAGTTGATGGTGTCTACGCATACTTTGAAATGTGCGTTCCTGATTGCCTCTCTGTCTACGAGAGCGAGGTTGAGCACAGAGTCGATATGCTTCTTGTTGAACGTGTCGTCCTTCTTGTATTGGCCCAGGTGGTCAACGTCGCAATAGTGGAAGTCTTCCTTCTCGGCAATCTCAAGCACTTCGTTGCCGTCAGCCTTTGTGAGGAACTCGCCTTCGTTGTTCAGCAGTTTCAGTGCGTTCCACTGGCGAGGGTTGTGGCTGGCTGTGATGATGATACCACCGGCAGCCTTCGACATTATAACGGCAAGCTCCGTAGTAGGAGTGGTGGCAAAACCGATGTCGAGCACGTCGTAGCCCATGCCGATCAATGTGCCGCACACCACGCTGCGAACCATCTCGCCGCTGATGCGTGCGTCTCTGCCCACAACGATGGTGTTGCTGTCAGATTTTCCGCTCTTGCGGATGAATGTGGCGTATGCCGTCACGAATTTCACTATGTCCAGCGGATTCAGCGTGTCGCCTGTCTGTCCGCCTATCGTTCCGCGGATACCGGAAATAGACTTTATCAGTGTCATATCTTTGAATTCCTTTTTATTGGGAGTGAATATTTTGTTAATTATAATCATCTGTGATGAAAAAAGGCAAGCTTTCGCCCGCCTTATTGTTTTGTATAGGTTTATCTTCCCCTTTCGTAAGTGATGTTGTACAGGCATGGATAAACACCGCTCGTAGCGTATTGGTGTCCCTGCGTGTGAGGCACGATGAGTCTTACCTTGGCAATCTCGTCGCCTTCCTTCTCCGGTCTGCCCACATTGATGTAGCTCAGCGGCACGAGCCATCCGCTTGGCACCGATGTGCTGCCATAGAGCGAATACATCAGACTCTCGCCGGCTTCGAAAGAGGCGGTGAATGTGCCGCTCGTGTTCTGCACGTTCATCTTGTCTACTACAGAGATGTAATAACCGATCATGTTGGTTGACTGCAGGGAGTCGGTCAGCAAATTGTATTCCTCGTAGCGACAGAGCACAGTGGCTGTCTCGCCCTTTTCAATCTTCTTGCCGCATCCCTTGCGTATTATCTGCATGTATACGTTGGAGTCGTCGAGATAAACGAATTCGTTTTTTGCAGTGTCGGTGACGCAGCCATTGGCTTCGAACTCACTTTCTTTCAACACCTTGATGCCTTTTTCGCTGATATAGCGGTTGATGGCATTTCTCTCGCGCTTCTTCTGGTCGGCGTATGTCTCGTCGTCGCTGCAGCTTGAGAATACCGTTACTGCTGCCACGAGCGTCATCAGGAAGTATGCTATTTTCTTCATTGTCATTTTTATTCGTTGGAATTTATCCTTGCAAAAATACGAATATTTGTTCAAATACCTATTATTCTCACTGGCTTATTACGTTACTTTAACGTGGCGTCATTGTCATGAATGCATTGTGGCTTACCAGCGGAATTCTCTGATAGCCTTGTTCACAAGCATCTCAGCTTCGTCCATCGTGCAGTTCAGATGACCGCCGGAGGCATTGAGATGTCCGCCGCCGTTGAAGTATTTTTCTGCCATCTTGTTGCAGGGGAAATCGTCTACCGACCTCAGGCTCACCCAAATGGTGTCAGGCTTCTCTGTGTCTTCGCGCAGTGAGATGCTCAGTTTCATGCCCTTTATCTGCAGCGGCATGTTGACGAGTCCCTCGGCATCGCCCTTCATGAAATGGAAATGCTTCAGGTCGCGCCTTGTCAGAGTGAAATAAGCGGCATGGTATTCTGCGAATACGTTAAGTTTGGTATACATCACGTAGCCCATCAGTCTCAGTCGCCAGAGACTGTAGTTGTTGAACACGTTGCGGTATATCTTGTCTTTGTTGATTCCCTTTGTGAGCAGTTGGCTGATGATGAAGAATATCTCCGGACGGTTGGAGTTGTATGTGAAACCTCCCGTGTCGGTCATCATTCCGCAGTATATCGGCACTGCCACATCCTTGTCCATCTCCTCGAATCCGCCAAGCTGCCATATCAGTCGGAACACCAGTTCGCATGTGCTGCACGCCTCGGGGTGAGACACGCTGATGTCGGCATCCACAGTTGGGTTCAGATGATGGTCGATAAGCACCTTGTGGGCCGTAGATTCCGTGATGAGCGGTTCCAGTTCAGCCGTCCTGCTTGCATCGTTGAAATCGAGACACAGCAGCAGGTCAGCATTGCGGGTAGCCGCTTCTGCCTCCTCCTTTTTCTTGTCGTGTCTCAGAATGTCCATCGTGCCCGGCAGCCACTGCAGGAAGTTCGGGAACATGTCGGGCACGATGACCTTCACGTCTTCCTTTCCTCTCTGTTTCAGATAGTTTGCCATACCGAGTGTCGAACCGATGGCATCGCCGTCGGGACTGCGGTGTGTGTATATCGCAATATGATTTGCTTCATCGATAAGACGGTTGAGGCTCTCTACCTCAACCTCAGTAAGTAGGTTTATGTTCATCGGGGATTTATATTTAGTTTACGAGTAGATGAGCCGGATTGTTTGCTTGTTAACCTGCTTGTCCGCTCGTCTACTCGTATACTTGTCTACTTGTCAACTCGTCAACTTGTTAACTCGTCAACTCGTAATCTTAGAACAACTTCTCTGGATAAACGCCGTCGTTGACGAGCTTCTGTATCCGCTCCACGGTGCCAGGTCTGTCTTCTGGATAAGTCACTCCGAACCAGTTGCTTGTGGTGTCGAGCACCTTCACTGTCGCTGTGCCTTCGTTGATGAGCTTGTTTACCATCAGCGGGATGAAGAACTCCGACTTCAGGTTTGTCATGTTCTCTGGTTTTGAGAGGAACTCCTTGAAGAATTCGTCGCTGTATTCGAAATAGTCAGGAGTGAATCCCCATACGTTCATGGAAACAGGAGTGTTGTCGTCTACTGTTACCCACTTGTCCTCTTCATCCATATAGCTCACCTTGCCGTCGATGCGCATTATCTTTGTGCGCTCCACAACTGTGGTGAGGTTGTCGTCGGCGTCTTTAGAGCAGATACCGCGAGAAACGGTGCCGTTCTCCGACAGGGTGTTGCCAACTCGGAATCCCACCATGGCATATCTGTTCTTGCTTCCCTCCGGCAGTTCGCTCAGGAATTTGCCAATCACCATGAAGCAGTCGCGGTTGTAGAAGTCGTCGCAGTTGATGACGCAGAAAGGTTCCTTCACCACATCCTTTGCCATCATCACCGCATGGTTAGTACCCCATGGTTTCACTCTGTCCTTAGGGCAAGAGAAACCCTCTGGCAGTGCGTCGAGGCTCTGGAAGCAGAGTTCCGCAGGGATGTGTCCCTCATACTTCTTGAGGATCTTCTCTCTGAAGTCCTCCTCGAAGTCCTTGCGGATAATGAATACAATCTTACCGAATCCAGCCTGTATGGCATCATATATAGAGTAGTCCATGATGGTCTCTCCGTTAGGTCCCAGTCCGTCAAGTTGTTTCAGTCCTCCATACCTGCTGCCCATACCGGCAGCGAGCAAAACTAATGTAGGTTTCATAATCTTAATTTTAAATGTTATATTTATGTTGTTAGTCAGAAAATCATTTTCTGTTTGCTGTCAGAATCTTCTTTAGACAGTCGTGTTAGCAGTTTATTGGAACAGTTGTATTCCGAATACTATCAGTGCGTATCTTATGAACTTGCCCACCGCCATGCTCAATGTCGTCACGGGCAGGTTGGCACGCATCAGTCCGAGTGCCACCGTTATGGCGCTGCCGATTATGGGCACGAAGGCGAAGAATGCCATCAGAGCTCCGCGTCCCGCCATGAAACGCTGTGCCCTCTCTATCTTCTCCTCTTTGATGTGGAGATATTTCTCTATCCAGTCCATGCGTCCGAAGGTGCCTATCCAGTAGTTGAACAGTCCGCCGAGCACGTTGCCCACCGTTCCGGCTATGAGCAGTATCCACGGGTCGAGTCCTATCACCTTCAGTGCTCCTATCACCACTTCGCTGTTGAAAGGCAGCACGCTGCCGGCGAGCAGTGCTGATATGAACATGCCGAGGTATCCGAATTGTGCAAGAAATTCCGTCATGGCATCAAGTTGAAAATTGTTAAACCTAATGTCGCGAGACACATCACTATGAAAGTCACGTTTGTGAGCCAGGTCCTTGTCAGCGCCACATAGTGGGCGAACAGGCAACTGGTGTTGACTATTATTATCGGCAGCAGATTGTCGAAATGCTGTGGCTGCAATATGATGAACACAAATGAGAGGATGTCCACCGTGATGAACATCTCGAATATCATCCTCGTGCGTATCTTGTCCTGGTAACTGTTGCGCATGTAGTGTATTATTCCTATCACCGCCAGCAGCACCACCAGTCCGAATGTCGCTATGCGGTGTATGTCGAGTGCCTCATATTGCAGGAGCGGTTCAAACTGAGCCAGTTCTGCGAAGTGGTCTATGAATGCGTCGAACTGGTTGGTCACCACATAGTAGCCCACAGCAAACCAGTATGGCATCACCAGTCCGAGCACTGTAGCCCAGAACATCCTGTGTGTCAGCGCCATCATGTTTGATGCCATCAGAATCCACAGGAACGGCACGAAATACAGAATCTGCACGAAGAAGAGGCTCGCTATTCCCAGACATGCGAATGAATAGAACGCTATTCCCGGTGCCCTCTTGTCTTGGTAAGAACGCAGCAGCGAGAGATAGAACAGTATGAAACACATACCCGTGGCGCAGCTCTCCAGCGAGCTGAACAGGAATGTGGCAGCACACGTCATTGCCACGAACGAGCATGACACCATGCGGCTGTATATCCTTATCAGCGAGTTGGTGTTGTTGAGCATCATCATCAGCAGCGTGGAAGCCACGAAGAACGCCAGCTGAAGGTATGCCTCTTCAGCCACGGTGCCCGCCCCCAGCCATACCGCTAAGCCATAAATGATCATCACCGGAAAGGCGAAGCGGCTCTCTGCCAGTCTGTTCTGTATTCTCTTTTTCATTCAGCAGCAGTTGTTTCCTACAAGTCCTGTCCGATGTCTCTTCTGAAGTATTTGTCAGTGAAGCAGATCTTGTTTGCCTCAGTGAACGATTTCTGCAGAGCCTCCTCCTTGTCCTTTCCGTAGGAGCTCACAGCGATTACGCGTCCGCCGTTGGTCACCACTTCGCCGTCTTTCATTGCCGTGCCGGAGTGGAACACGATGCTTCCCTCCACCTGGTCAACTCCGCTGATAGGGTAGCCTTTGGCATATTTCTCTGGGTATCCGCCACTCACGAGCATTACGCATACGGCAGCCCTCTCGTCGAATTCAATCTCCTTTTCTGCGATATTTCCCTCGGCAACACCTTCGAGCAGGTCAACGAGGTCGCTCTTTATCCTCAGCATCACGCTCTCCGTCTCCGGGTCACCCATGCGGCAGTTGTATTCTATCACCATAGGGTTGCCCTCCACGTTGATGAGTCCGAAGAATATGAATCCCTTGTAGTCGATGTTCTCCTCTGCAAGTCCCTCCACGGTAGGTCTGATGATGCGGTCTTCCACCTTCTTCATCCATTCCTCCGTTGCAAATGGCACCGGTGTCACGCTTCCCATTCCACCGGTGTTCAGGCCCGTGTCATGCTCTCCGATGCGCTTGTAGTCCTTAGCCTCAGGCAGGATTTTGTAGTCCTTGCCGTCGGTGAGCACGAACACCGAGCATTCTATACCGCTCAGGAATTCCTCTATCACCACCTGTGCCGATGCGTTTCCGAACATGCCGCCGAGCATCTCGCGCAGTTCCTTCTTTGCCTCTTCCAGGGTAGGGAGGATGAGCACACCCTTTCCGGCACACAGTCCGTCAGCCTTCAGCACGTATGGTGCCTTCAGCGTTTCCAGGAATTTCAGTCCCTCTTCGAGCGATGTTCCGTCGAAAGTCCTGTATTTCGCTGTCGGAATGCCGTGGCGCTCCATGAATCCCTTTGCAAAGTCTTTAGAGCCCTCGAGCACGGCGCCCTTCTTCGACGGACCGATTACCGGGATGTCCTTCGTGCGTTCGTCGTTCTTGAAGTCATCATAGATGCCCTTCACCAGTGGGTCCTCAGGTCCTACCACAACCATGTTGACGCCGTTGTCCACGCAGAAGTTTTTCAGAGCCTCAAAGTCGTCGGCTTTGATATTCACGTTTTCGCCCACGAGAGCTGTTCCGGCATTGCCCGGAGCGATGAAGAGTTTTTCCACTTTCTTGCTCTGTGCTATTTTCCAAGCCAGTGCATGCTCGCGACCGCCGCTGCCTAAAAGGAGTATTTTCATAATCTAAATAGAGTTTCTTTTGTTTATATTTGGTGCAAAATTACAATATAAAGTGTTTATCGCCAAATAGTGACGGTGAAAAAATAACTTGGTATGTATTTTACCGTCACACAATAGTGCGTAATTATAGTTAATCATTTTTTTGTTCTTTCATGACTTCGAACATCACCTCGTCGAATGCCCTGTGTGAGAATATCGTTTGGTCAAGTGTTTCGGTGAAAAATATCTCCACGTCTGGTATCTCCGGAATCATCAGCATGAATACGCTTGTATGTAGCCACATGGAGTCTTCGTTGAAGGAGTATAGCAACTTGAACCCGTTGTAGTTCAGGTTTGCCATGTTTATCGCCTTTCTCACCGTCGATACCATTTCAAGGTTTTCCGCCGGGTATTTTCTCCAGAACGTGTCGAAGATGGTGATGAACGGTCTTTCGTTGCTCATTCTCAGGTACATCCGCTCGCCTTTGTATTCAATCCAGTATTCATCTTTGTTCTCGTTGTCCTGTTCATACTCTATGCCCTGCTTGTCGAGCAGTTGCAGACACAGGTCTTTCGTTCCCGTCCTGTTGCTTTCCATGTTGTTGTCTGTCTGTTTCATAGTCTTCTCTGTTGAAGATGCGGTTGCTGTTGAAGATTCTGTTGCTGCATCGGCCTCGATTTCCTGTTCCCTTTTATGGCTTTTGTATACCAAGCGAGCTATTCCTGCTATCACTCCAATGCCCATGCTTTTCATGAAAGTTTCCGGGTCGTCCATGCCGAATCCGTATCTCAGTATCAGATATGCGACAATCGATGTGGTTACTATTATAATGTATGTCATATTGAAGAATCTTTTTGAGTGGTTCGGATTATCATGGCGGAGCCATTGCCAGTGGTGTTCTAACATATTCCCCAAACGGTAATTAAACCGTTTGGGTTTGTATTTTACAAAGGTAGTGATAATTATCCGCAAACAAGCATACTGACGATGATTTTTTATTCTCCGGCTCGTAGTTTTTATTATTGTCAGTCGCTCTATGCCTCATGTCTTGACGGCTCGCTCTACGAAGCGGACAAAAACTTTCCAGCTCCCTTATCTGTTTCTGTATTCCGTAGGTGTGACGCCGAACTTCTGTTTGAAGCATTTGCTGAAATAGTGGGAGTCGGTGATTCCTATCCTGTATGAGATCTCCGTGATACTCAGTTCGCCGGCATCAAGCAGCTCCGCAGCCCTCTGCAGGCGCAGTGACTTGAAATAATCGTTCGGTCCGATACCTGTGAGGGCCTTTATCTTCTTGAAATATACCGAACGGCTCATTCCCATAAGCCGCGCCACGTCGTCCACCGACAGGTCTCCGTTGCTGATGTTCTCTTCGAGCAATGCCGTAAGCTTGGTGAGGAAACGCTGGTCGGCATCCACGGCAACAGGTGTTGCAACAACCTTACTGCCGGCAGCATCCGACGCTTTGGAGGCAGCATCTGTTGCATTGTTGTTGCCTTCATCCGTTATCTTGCTCCAAGCAATGCCGCCATCCTTGTTTACAGCCTTGTTCACAAATCTGTCCATATACATCTGCTGCAGGTTCCGCCGCATGGCGATGAGGTTCTTAATCCTTGCCCTAAGCATGTCGGCGCTGAAAGGCTTTTCTATATATGCGTCGATGCCCGTGTGCAGACCGAGAATCACCGAAGCCTCGTCGGTACGAGCCGACAGCATGATGATCGGTATATGGCTGGTCGTCATGTCGCGGCGCAGGTGGCCTGCCATCTCCATTCCGTCCATCACCGGCATCATGTAGTCGGAAATGATCATGTCCGGCAGTGCGGTGGTGGCCTTTTCCTGTCCCTCCTTGCCGTCGGCAGCCATCATGATGTTGTATTCATCACGCAGGATAAGGGCGATGAATTTTCTCATCTCCGCATTGTCCTCCACTATGAGAACCGTCTGCCTGTCATTCTTATGCTCTTCTTCGTTGACATCGCAGGTATCAGCTTTTGCTGTAGAATCCATTACAGGAACCACCGCTGGATTCGTCGCATACGGCATTGCGTCCATGCTCTCGCCGGCCGGTTCGTATGGAGCATCATCCTCCATGATATAGTCTGCTTCTATTCCGCTGCCAGGCTTGTTGCAGGGCAGCTCCACGATGAACGTGCTTCCCTTGCCCAACGTGCTCTCCACGTGTATTCTGCCCTTATGCAGCTCCACGAGATCCTTTGTCAAGGCGAGTCCGATACCCGTATGCGACTGATTCACCACACTCCCCTCGTTGTCTGAATTGAATATGCCGAAGATGCTCTTCTGTCGTTCAGGGGCGATGCCGCTGCCCTCGTCTTCCACCTTGATTACCGCTCCTTCAGCCTTCGGCGTGATGCTCACGGTGATGCTCTTCCCCTTCGGTGTGAAGCGGAAGGCGTTTGAGAGAAGGTTGAACATCACCTTGTCGAGCTTCTCCCTGTCAGCCCATACGTACACCTTCTCCTTGGGCTCTTCGAGGTTGAGGCTTATGCTGCGCTCGCCGGCGAGATTGCGGAAGTTCATCATCAGCGTCCCGATGAACTGTGCCGTATCAATCTTCTTCAGCGACAGCTTCATTCTGCCGTTCTCTATCTTCCTGATGTCGAGAATCTGGTTTACGAGGCGGAGCAGACGGTCGCTGTTGTTGTCCACCACGTGCAGTGCTTCGTCGAGTGGTTTCTCCTTCACTCCGCGCCTGAGAATCTCCTTCACGCTTCCCGAGATGAGCGTGAGCGGCGTGCGTATCTCGTGGGATATGTTGGTGAAGAATTTCATCTTCAGGTCGGATATCTGTTGCTCTATCGCCACCTTCTGCTTCAGCTGCAGGATGGTGATGAGCACGTATGTAGTGGCGCCCACCACGATTACGGCGATGATGAAATACAGCAGCCATGCCCAGCCCGTCTGCCAGAACGAGGGCAACACCTCGATGCTTACTTCGCGCACGTTGTCCACCCACACTCCGTCGCTGTTAGTGGAGCGTATCTTCAGCGTGTATCTGCCAGGCGGCAGGTTGTTGTAAATGGCGTTGTGGCGGTTGCCTATCATGTTCCATCCCGCATCGATGCCCTTCATCATGTAGGCATAGCTTACGTTGGTAGGGTCGCGGTAGTCGAGTGCGGCAAACTCCAGGTTGAATCCGTTCTTGTCTGATGGCAGCGTGATGCATTCCGTGCAGTTGATGTCGCTCTCCAGTATGGCATCATCGTCTGCCGACGGCTGCTGCTCGGTCTGGTCGACGAAGAGTCTCGTGAGGATTATCTTGGGCACGAACTTGCTCGCCTTTATCCTTTCTGGATTGAAATAAACCAGGGTGTAGTTGCGCGAGGGGTATGCCAGCACCCCGTTCTTCAGACGGAGCGACATTCCCTCGTTGATGTCTATCTGCTTGCCGAAGAATCTCGACGAAAAGTTCTCCACGCTGTTCTTTCTCGGCGAATATCTGACGAATCCGTTTTCAGAGGCAAACCACAGATTGCCTCCCTTGTCCTCCTGCACAGAGAAGATTACGTCGCTGCGCAGTCCGTTGGCTGTTGTGAACGGTGTGAATTGCAGACTGTCGCCCTCCATACGTTCCACTTTGCAGAACCCGCCGCCGTATGTGCATACGTACATGGAGTCGGCCTTGGTGAAATATGCCTCCAGCACATCGTTGTAGCTCAGCGATGAGGCATTGTCAGGCTGCCGCTTATATACCACGAAGCGTATGTCAGACGGACTGTGGAAGTTGTCCTTGAAACGGATCAGTCCCGATGTCGTGCATACCCAGATGTCGCCACTCCTGTCGGCTGTGATGAATCGCGTGCGTTTGAATGTCTGTATGGGATATGTCTTCAGTCTGTTGCCCGAATGGATGAATCGCAGATGCTTTGCCCGCAGGTCGGCATAGAATATTCCGCCGCCGAAGGTGGCTCCCCACAGGCGGTTGTGCCTGTCGATGCAGATGGAGAATATGTCGTTGTGCGGCAGGCCGTAGGGGCTGCCGTCGGCGGTATATCGGGTGAGTCTGAAGGATTTCTCGCCGTTGGGCAGCAGACGGATGAGTCCGCTGAATTTCGTCGCTATCCATATCGTTCCGTTTCTGTCTTCGGCAAAGGCGTAGGCATGGCCCACCTGTGATGTGGAGTGGGGCGACAGTGTTCCGTCAGCCCCCAGGTTGCCGATGAAGTGGAGGCCGCTGTCGTATACGCTCACCACTCCGCTCTTCGCTCCTAGCCAGATACGCCCTTTCGAGTCCTGGAATATGCCTCTTATGTCGTGCCCGCTCTCGGTTGGGGCGGTGTGGCTCAGGGTGTTGAACTGCATTGCGCTGTATGTTGCCTTCTGCAGTCCCGTGTATTTGCCGCAGAACCATACGTTGTCCTGCCTGTCTACAAACAAATCGATCAAGGTGTTCTCTGTGGTCCAGGCATAGTGGCGGTTCTTGTCGAGGAAGGGCACGAGCCGGTTTCTCTCCCTGTCATACATCGCCATGCCGTTGCCCGAAGGCGTCAGCCAGAGCTTGCCGTGGGAGTCCTCCACTATCTTCATATCGTTGCGCCACATCGACGGGTCGCCGCTGAACTCCCCCTGCAGGTTGAGGCATTGCAGTTCGTCTGTGGCATGGCGGTAGTGCATCACGCCCGGTCTGTTTGTGCAGAACCATACATCGCCGAACCTGTCCTGCTCCAATTCCGACACGCGGTCTGACGAGAGCACGCTGTTGGCCGCAGTAAGGTGGCGCTCCACGTTGTTCGTCCTGCCTGTTATATACAGTCCGTCGCCCAGCGTGGCGAAAATCATCCTTCCACCGGGCAGAAACGCCGCCGAACTGACAGATGCCGACGTGGGCAGCTTCCTCTTTGTTATCCTTCCGCCGCCGGTGTATATTATGTAATGTCCGCCAGAACAGCAGAACACGCTTTTCCCTCTGCTTCCGGTCATGCCCTGACATTCCATGCCGCCGAACAGACGTTTCAGCTTTCCGCTGCCGGGGGCATACTGCCATACGCCGCGCGAAGTGAGAATCCAGAGGATGCCGTTGCTGCCGACCACGATTCTCTTCACCTCCACGCCCTTCATTCCGAACACCACTCTAGCCGAGATGTTGTCCGAATTCCGGTCCACTTTCGCCACCACGACCCTTCCGTCGGCCATTCTCACGGCTATGCCTCCGCCTGGGAGCGACAGTTCCTTCTGCGCCACGTAGTTCTGCATCGGCAGATTGTCTATTCTAGTAGTGTGCTTGCTGAATCGCGATATAGTGCCGTTGTATCCCCTCATCCAGATGTTGTCGCCGTCCTCGCTGATGCTCTCCAGTCGGTTGCTCTCCAGCCTGATGCCGTCGCCTGGTCGCGCCTTGTAGTTTGAAAAGCTGAATCCGTCGAAGCGGTACAGTCCGTCCCATGTGGCGAACCACATTTGTCCGTTTCTGTCCTGTATGATTTTCATCACCTCCTTCTGCACGAAGCCGAAGTCGCTGTTGTATGAAGTGAAGGTATAGTCGGGTGTTTCCGTCGCACCTGCTGCGAGACAGAATATGAGTAGTATCAAATATATATAAATATGTCTGAGCATTGTATTATAGAGATGTAGTTCGTTCTTTCGGTATGCAAAAATAAGAAATTAACTCGTAAAATGCAAGACCCCCCGCATTTTTAACCCCAAACGGTCAAATGAACGATTGGGGATAATAATAACCGGTATCTGTCTTCACGACTGATACCGGTTTCTCTACTAATTAACATCAAAAAATATTCTATAAAATCTGTTTGTGTCCTACAGGTTTTTCTTCAGGAACTCCAGAATGCGGCTCTGCACTTCAGGACCGCAATAGTGTGGCATGTCCCATATTTCCGTCTCCAGCTTGTCGTCGGCTCCCTGACTCTTCCATACGGAATGCATCTCGGCGAATGCCTTCTCCACTGAGACGGGAGGGAAGAGCTTGTCCTTGGAGCCGTTGATGAAGAGCATTGGCTTGGGACAGGATATCGAGGCGATGTGGGGATAGTCCATGTAGCGGCGGATTCCGGGGATGAGGTTTGCCCATTCCTCATGGTGCTTCAGTCCGTAGTCGCGGTTTATCTGGTATTCCGTGGTGTGCATCCAGCATATCGCCACGCCGAGTTTCACCTTGTCGCTTAGTGCAGAGAGCATCCACGAACGGTAGGCCCCCATGGAGAATCCCATGCACGAGAGGCGGCCGGCATCCACTTCGGGCAGCGAGGCGAAGAAGTCGGCGGAGTAGACATCATCAAAGTTCATCCACGAGCTGACGTTGCGTCCCATCATCATGAAGTTTCCGGCGATGTATTTATATGTGTCCCATGTGGTTCCGCCCTTCACTCCGCGATCGCCCCAGAACGGAGCGTCCACGGCAAGGACCACGTATCCGTGGGAGGCGAGGTAGTCGCCCACGTACTGTTTGCCGTAGCAGCGCTCACACCATTTGTCGGCATCGTCCATCACAGAGTCGGCCACGGCAAACGGGCGTATCATCTTCTCCTTTCCGATGGAGAAGTGTCCGCCGTGGTCGTGGAGCAGGAGCACGGCGGGGAACGGTCCCTTGCCCTCGGGCACCAGTTCGTATGCCTCCACGCGGGAGTATGCGTCGAGGTTGAAGACAATCTTGCGGGCCTTGTATCCCTTGCGCTTCTCTTCTGTCACTACTGTCATGTCGTATGACTTGGCAGGCTTCGGCGGCAGGAGCATCTCGCGGCGCAACACGTCGCGGGCGGCGCTGCGCCAGAGGTCAAACTGGCGTATGTCGCTGTTTCCCCATGCCATGGGGTAGGTGAGTTCCTGCTGCATCTGGTCGAGACAGACTGGCAGTTCATCGTCGAACATATATTTCTGCACTTCGTTTTGAGCGCCGGCAGATAGCGCTATGGTTGCCATAATGGCTGCTGCTGTTGTTCTCATATATCCTGTATGTTTTCCTATTCGTCAATCTGCCGGCTTATGTTTCCCGTCGCTCCTACAGTCTGCACGGTGTATTTCTCGCCCTTCGCGTCGGCTATGAACTGTGTCTTAGTGGTTATCGCCACCACTTTTCCGTTGCGACTGATGATGTATCCCCTGGCTCCGACGACAGGTTCCCATGAGAGCTTGCGGCCCTTGACGGTCACTTCTGGTGCTTCTGGCGCATGGCTTATCTGCTGTGGGTTCCAGTTGTCATCGCCCCGCAACACGTTGTCTATGGTGTATCGTGAGGCTTCGGCATCGGTGAGATGGTTTTTCGCCGTGCCCCAGATGGTGTCTTTCTGCTCCGTCAGCTTGTAGTAGCGGTCTATACGCCGGCTCAGGTCGAGCTTGTTTCCGGCGGCGTCTGTGGTGTTGTAGTCAGCGAATACGGCGGGCAGCGTGCTCATGTGGTCATACCAGCCCTCCTTGGGGATGGTCACTTCGGCGCGCGTATCTATGAATACCGCCTTCGGACTGTGGAGCCAGGGTCTGCCCAACCATACCTCCGTCTCTTGTGGGTTGCCGGGTGCCGTGATGGTGGTGTTCTTCAATACGTAGCCCCAGGTGGTACCTTCGTCGTGCTTCGGGGCCACGATCCATCCGCCCTGTCTGCGCGTGATATTCAGCGTGCAGCGGTCGAAGAATACGTTGCCCTGTCCGTAGAGAAAGTCGATGGCACCCTCGATGAAGCAGTCCTTCACGTAGTTGCGCCAGTTCAGGGCGTTCGCCGTGCGGTATGTGTCCTGATAGGAAAGCATGGCGCAGCGGTTCACGATGTTGCGGTCCATCTTGGTGTAGAGGGCGAGAGCCTGCGGTCCGTCCAGATGGCGCGTCCCCCAGGAATTCTCAAAGGTGATTCCCTCCAGATAGGTGTCCGTGGCATGCACCACCATCGTGGCAGCCACGTCTACGGGCGAGGCGTTTGGTCCGCCGCTCACGCGGTCATCGCTCACGCGTACCAGCCGTCGCGACTGTCCCACGAGGTGCAGATTAGGCTTTGAGGCCGGAATGTAGAGGTGTTCGTGGTAGTGTCCCGCCTTTATATATATTATATAAGGTATGGCGGAAGAGTCTGGCGCCGCGTCAATGGCGTCCTGTATCGTGGCGAACGAGCCGGTTCCGTCTTGCGCCACAATGCTGTGGAACACGTTGTCGTCGGCATGAAGCTGGGTGGCCAGCATCGTGAGACCGGTAATGAAAAGCCGTATTGTCATGAGGTGTTTCATATTTCTTTTGCTTTTGTTAAGAGTTTATATTATTCATGTCTTGAAGTTACATTGTCAGAGTTTGAAGATTACATTATTTATTAATAAAGCCATTGCCGTCCTGGTCATGCCTGTAGCATGGGGTGGGCGGTCTGTTGCCTGATTCCTGTTTTGCGATACAAATTTATGGAATGTATGCGGGATGGAAGTGGGAAAATCGGTTATTTTAAGGAGAAAAATCGTTTTTTTTCTTGGAAAATGGGCAAAAACAGGTAGATTGACCATTTTTTCGACTTCAAAAACCATTTTTTACCCATGCCTTAACACTTCATAAGTTATCTTTGCAAATGTAAAAACCGCAGAGGTCTGTAGTAGCATTCCCTTGGATGGATGCCATTTGCAGAATGTTGTAGAGATATGACCGAAGGTACATTCTCTATATATTAAGGAAGAGACGTAAGAAATCTTTCAAACGCATGACAGGAATCTTTCAAACGCCAGATGGGAATCTTTCAAACGACTTACAGAAATCTTTCAAACAACTAATTAATAACAAAACCTAAAATCAAAGCTTATGGGCAACAAGCTGAAACAAAATCTGAGAATGTTGTGCCTGCTGATGATGACCCTGATAGTTCAGGGCGTTTGGGCACAAGTAAGAACCGTCACCGGTATGGTGAGTGACGGCAAGGATCCTCTTATCGGAGTTACCGTACAGGTGAAGGGAAATGCCAAAGTGGGCACCATAACCGATATGGACGGAAAATACACTATCGAGGTCAGTTCGCCGGGAACAATCCTTGTATATTCCTATGTGGGCTATCAGACAACGGAGAAAATGGCAGGAAAGAATGCCAACCTCGACGTGGTGATGAAGGCCGACGACAAGAGCCTCGATGAGGTGGTCGTGGTGGGTTACGGCACGATGAAGAAGAGTGACCTCACGGGAAGCGTTTCGCAGCTGAAGGCGGAAGATTTCAAAAGCGGCAGCAACCTCTCGGCGCAGCAGCTCATGCAGGGAGCGTTCGCCGGCGTGAACATCGCGCAGAATTCAGGTAAGCCGGGCGGTTCCACCACAATCCGAGTGCGTGGAGGTACCTCTGTCAACGCAAGCAACGACCCTCTCTATGTAATCGACGGAGTGCCTATCGACGCATCAGCAGGTTCCGGACAGAGCAACATCAGCACTTACAACAACGACTTCTTCGACCAGGAGTCTGCCAACCCCCTCTCCATGCTCAACCCTAACGACATCGAGAGCATCGATGTATTGAAGGACGCTTCGGCAACGGCAATCTACGGTAGCCGCGGAGCTAACGGCGTAATCATGATCACCACGAAGAAAGGCAAGGCCGGAGTGCAGCAGCTCAACTACGGATACAGCGTAGGATTCAGCACGGCGGCAAAGAAGCTCGACATGCTCTCTGGCGATGAATATCGCAAGGTATGTACCGACCTGGGACTGCCACTCAACGATGGTGGCGAAAACCATAACTGGCAGGATGAAATCATGCACACCGCACTGCAGCAGAGCCATTACCTCTCGTTCATGAGCGGTGGTGAATACACCAACTACCGTGCGTCGTTGAGCTATAACAACAACGGCGGAATCATGCGCGGAGCACGCAACGAGAGCTACAGCGGACGCGTGAACATCAACCACTCCGCACTTGACGGCAAACTCAAGTTCGTCCTCAACATGAACTATGGCGAGACACATTCCAACCAGGCACCTACTTCAAGCACCGTGGGAAGCGAGATGGGTACGAGCATGCTTTATGAAGCATACGTGTTCAACCCGACTCTGCCTGTATACACAAGCGACGGCGACTACAATGATGTGCGCCCATACCGCGTGCAGCCTCTCTCTTATATCGATGAACTCATCGACAAACGCAACAACAAGCGCTTCATCGGTAACCTGAAGGCAGACTGGAACTTCTACAAGCCTCTCACCTTCGAGGTCAACATCGGCTACACAAACAACAGCCAGGACAGAAATTCATACATATCAAAAAGCAACCTGCTGGGCGAAAACTCCGGTGGACGCGTGACCGTGCAGCGACTGAAAGACTACTCCAAACTGATGGAGCTCATCCTGAAATACAACCAGCAGTTCGGCGATCACCGCATCGATGCCATGGCCGGTTATTCATACCAGTATTTCTGGAACGAGGGAATCAACACGGCAGCCTACGGATTCCAGTCAGACGAATTCAAATGGTATAACCTTGCAGCCGCAAAGACCATAGAGAGTATTACAAGCTATGCAGAGAGCAACAAGCTCATCTCATTCTACGGAAGGGCAAACTACAGCTATGCAAACCGCTACCTCTTCACAGCCACAGTGCGCCGCGACGGTTCAAGCCGCTTCGGAAAGGACAACAAGTGGGGTACCTTCCCGTCGTTCGCCGCTTCATGGCGCATCACGGAAGAGCCATTCTTCAAGTCGGAGACCGTTTCAAACCTGAAGCTTCGCGCTAGCTGGGGTATGACAGGTAACCAGGAAATCGGTAACTACAACGCCATCTCAACACTCGGCGCACAGTCGTGGGGATATATCTTCGGCGGTGAAAAGAACACTGTGGTATTGCCTCAGCAATATGCCAACACAGACCTGAAATGGGAGTCGACATCGCAGACTGACATCGGTCTTGACTTCGGATTCCTCAACAACCGCATCCATGGTAGCATCGACTGGTATTACAAGAAGACAAAGGACCTGCTGCTCACTGTGGCCGTACCTTCACCGTCGCTCATCACCACACAGCTCGCCAACGTTGGAGCAGTGAGAAACACGGGTGTGGAATTTGAACTCGGCTTCGACATCATGCGCACAAAGGACTTCTCATGGGACGCTACGCTCAACTTCGCATCAAACAAGAACAAGCTGACAAGCCTCTCAAACAGCAAATGGTCGGGCGACGACGTGCTCTGGGCACCTTGCAACGGCGCCGGTCTTGCAGGACAGTATTCACAGCTTATCATGGTGGGCGAACCTCTCGGCACATTCTACGGCAAGAAATTCATCGGTCTCGACGAGAACGGAATGGAGATGTATGCCAACGACGGCAAGTCGCAGATCATCGGTTGCGCACAGCCAGACTTCACATACGGCATCACGACAAACCTGCGCTACAAGAACTGGAGCCTCTCGCTTAACTTCCGCGGAAGCCAGGGCAATGACGTATACAACAATACGGCAAACAACTTCATGTACCTGAACAGTCTTCCAGGACGCAATGTGCTCGCTGCTGCCGTGAACAGCGGAATATCCGTGAATCAGACAAAGACATACTCATCGCAGTTCATTGAGGACGGTTCGTTCTTCCGTCTCGACAACCTCACGTTGGGTTATGACTTCAAGCTTCCGGTGCTGAAGATTACAAGCGCCCGCGCTTACTTCACTGCGCAGAACCTCTTCTGCATCACAGGCTATGACGGTCTTGACCCAGAGGTGAACACCGACACACAGGGTAGGGGCGGATCTATCCTCGGCGTGGACTATCTGAGCTACCCACGTTCGCGTACGTTCATCTTCGGAGTTAATGTGACATTCTAAAATGACGGGAACATTCATGTTTAACAACAAAAATGAAAATCTATGAAAGCAACTAAGATAATTACTAAAGCTGCCATTCTGCTGCTTGGCGGCATGATGGCAACAAGCTGCACCGACCTCGACGAGGAGCTCTACGGCAGACTGACCCCAGACAACTACTACCAGAATGAGGCACAGGCGCTCTCCTCGCTTGCCGGATGCTATGAATATATGGCTTACATGAGCCGTGCAGGCGGCGACAGCTGGCGTATCGGAGAATACGGCACGGACGAGCTCTTCTGCCCGGGACGTTCCAACGGCGGTTGGTATGACGAATACGTGAACCAGATCATGGAGCACAAATGCACGCCTGACAACGACCGCTTGAACGTTTGCTGGAACACATACATCTTCCCCGGTATCGGTGCCGACAACGCCGTGCTTGCAGCGATGGAAAGTTCTGCCGTGAAGGACAAACTCACCGGACCTATCGCTGAGGTGAGGGCCCTGCGTGCCTATGAGTACTTCTATGCGATGGATTATTTCGGAAACGTGCCTCTCTTCACTGACCCTCGTCCGGATGCCAACAACATGCCGAAGACTACTCCGAGGGCAGAGGTGTTTAAGTTTATAGAAACCGAACTCCTGGCTGCTGCCGAAGATCTGCCTTCTGCAAAGAATGTTGACGCAAGCTATTACCCACGTCTCACCAAGGAGGCTGCATACACGTTGCTCGCTTCGCTCTATCTTAACGCAGAGGTATATACCGGCACGCCGCGCTGGGCAGACTGCGAGGCAATGTGCAACAAGGTTATCGGCAGTGGTGCATTCGATTTGGAGAACAAGGTGGGAGACTGCTTCATGTCTTCAAACGAGGGCAAGACAAAGGAGGTCATCATTGCCTTCTCCGTTGATCCGACGAAGAACGTGGACGCTAACCAGTTTATTCTCTACGCCCAGCATGCCGTAGACCAGCAGAAATACAGTCTGCCGTTTGCTCCAGCCTGTGGCTATTGCTTCTCTGATGAGGCCCTCTCATGGTATGACGACCCTAACGATGAGCGTCTGAACTATCTGGAGTATGGTCCGCAGTACTATCTCGACGGAACTCCGATAGAGAATCCCGACAAGAAGGGCGAGCAGCTCGTGCTCACAGCCTTGAAGTCGAAGACAGCCGCCGAGAACTGGGAAGGCTACCGCGTATTGAAATACCGTCCGGAGAATGCCGTGTTCTCTGGTTCAAATGCCGACAACGACTATATCGCAGAGCGTTACTCCAACATCCTGCTCATGAAGGCAGAGGCCCTCTTCCGCCAGAACAAGGACTTGGGCGAGGCAGAACAGCTGATGAACCGCGTGCGCTCACGCAGCAACTGCAGTCCTATCGAACTGAATCTGAAGAACCTTGAGCTGGAGCGTGCCCGTGAGTTCATTTGGGAGAACCAGCGTCGCAAGGACATGATCCGTTTCGGTTCGTTCTTCACCAAGAAGACATTCTATGCCGATGGTAATTCAGAACAGTGGCGTGCCATCTATCCTATCCCACAGAAGCAGCGCAATGCCAATCCGAACTTGAAACAGAACTTCGGTTACGAGGGATATGAGGAGTAATGAAGAATCCTGAGTCCTTCGGATTCCTCTCACAGAAAGAGAAAACAGGAAACCGATAAAAACGATAAAACCGGTCATCAGCACTTTTGCTTGATGACCGGTTTTATCGTTTTATGATATTTTTGTTTCTGACAATCCCTGAGCAATCTATGTTCCGGTAATTCCGTAGCCTTTATCAGTGATTGTAATGAAATCTCTTTATCCCAAATCGGTCATTAGGGCTTGCCTGGATTTTGTTTTTTTAGAAGAGTGCATTTTGTTTGGCTTTTAATGAGTAATAGCGAGCTATTGCGAATTAAAAACAAGCAAAAGACACCTTATAACAAGCAAAAGACTGCAAGCAGTTATTAAAATTATACATTAAACGGCCTAATGACCGATTTGGGTTTATTTCAGATAATCCTCGAAATACTGTGTGATGCGCTCATGCAGGTGAACGCTCTTGTGACCCATCATATTGTGACCCTCGCCAGGATAAGCGAAGAAGTCAGGCTGAGTGCCGGCCTCGCTGCAGGCATTGAGGAACATGAGGCAGTTCTGTGGAACAACGGTAGGGTCGTTCATACCAGTGATGATCTGCAGTTTGCCCTTCAGATCCTTGGCCTTGTTCAGGAGCGAAGTCTTTGCATATCCCTCCGGGTTGCTCTCCGGAGTGTCCATATAGCGCTCACCATACATCACCTCATACCATTTCCAGTCGATTACCGGTCCGCCGGCAACTCCCACCTTGAACACGTCAGGATAGTTTGTCATCAGCGAGATTGTCATGAATCCGCCGAAGCTCCATCCATGAACGCCCATGCGGTCCTTATCGACGTAAGGCAGCGACTTGAGATATTCCACACCCTTCATCTGGTCCTTCATCTCCTCCTGTCCGAGCTGACGGAATGTAGCCTGCTCGAAGTCCTTTCCGCGATGCTCGCTTCCGCGGTTGTCGAGGATGAAGAGCAGATAGCCTTTCTGCGCCATGTATGTCTCCCATGAGCGAGAGCTGTAGTGCCAGCGTGCGTCCACGTTGTGGGCGTGAGGGCCACCGTATACATAAACCACAGTAGGATATTTCTTGTTAGGATCGAAATCCACCGGCTTCACCATCCTCCAGTAGAGGTCGGTAGTGCCGTCTGCAGCCTTCAGCTTGCCGCAAGAGTATTCCGGAATGTTGTATCCCTTCTCCTTCCATGGGTCCTTGGCGTTGAGGATGCAGTGGCTCTTGCCTGTCTGAGTGTCGATAGCCACGATGCGACGGGGCACCGTAGGCTCCTGGTAGTTGTCGAGCAGGTATCTGCCGCTGGCGCTAATTGTCGAACCCTCGTGCCATCCCTTGCCGCCTTCATCGATGCGTGTGCGCTTCTTGTTGGCCACGCTCACCGAGTATACGTTCTGCTGGATAGGGCTTGCCTCGTTAGACTTGTATATGATGCTCTTTGTCTTGCTGTTGAAACCGAGCACGCTGAGCACTTCCCATTTTCCTTCTGTCAGCTGCTCCACTTCAAGTGACTCCGTGTTGCTTGCCATTCTGCTGCCGTGCATGCCGAGGGTACAGAGATACAGGTGGTTGTAGCCATCCTGACGGCTCTGCATGATGAACTGTGACTTGTCCCAAGGCAGGAACACGATAGGGTTGAGAGGCTCCACGTATTTCTCGTCCACCTCGCGATACAGTTCACCGGTCTTCTCTCCTGTCTCAGCGTCGTATGCGGTGAGGCGGCAGTCGTTCTGGTCGCGGTTCAGTTCAAACATATACACCTTCTTGCCGTCCGGTGCCCATGCCAGGTTGGTGAAATAGCGGTCAGTAGGGTCGCCGGCTTTCAGATACACCGTCTTTCCCGTCTTCATGTCATACACGCCGATTGTCACCTTGTGGCTCGTCATTCCGCACATAGGATATTTGTCAGGCTCATAGGTGGCCTCACGCTCGAAGGTGTTCACTTGAGGATAGTCAGCCACCATCGACTGGTCCATGCGGTTGAAGGCGAGCTTCGTTCCGTCCGGGCTCCAGAATGTGCCCTTCATCGAGGCGAACTCGTTGCGGTGTACAGCCTGTCCGTATACAATCTCGCGGCTGCCGTCGGTAGAGAGCTGTGTCGTCTTTCCTTCAGCGTCCATCACGTAGAGGTTGTGGTCGCTAACGTATGCCACAGCCTTCGATGCGTTGTTCCAGTCGGCAAACTCCTGTCCCTTAGAAGCCTGGCGCCATACCACCGTCTTCTTCTTGAAGTCGATGAGCATACGCTCCTGCTTGTTGGCGATGAGCACGAGACTCTTGCCGGCGTATGGGAACTGTGCCCAGCCGAGGTTCAGTATCTTGGAATCCTCGTTGGTCTTTGCCCATGCGTTGAGCTGTGCCTCGGTGAAGAGAGTCGTCTCTTTGCCGTTGGCTTTGTTTACGAGCTTACACTCCTCAGCGTTGCGGAGCACGAGCTCGTCGCCCCACCATGTGATGTTGCGATACTCTGGAATCATGTTGTGGTAGTTCGTTCCACCGAAGTTCAGGTCTTCGAGTGAGAACTGCTTCAACTGTGCTGCTGCGTTCATAGTGATCAGAATGCAGGCGGCAGCAGCGGCAACTCGTCGTGCCACCGTCTTGATAAGGTTTTTATTCATCATTATATCAGTTAAAACTTTTTTGTTTTTCTGTCATATCCCCTGTCGAAGTTCTTTCCGCCACGTCGGTCGCCACGGTCATACTTCTTTCCGCCCTTGTCGTAGTTCTTGCGTCCGCGGCGGTTGTCGTCGTCGTCGAAATCACGGCGGGTCTTCGTTCTCGGCTTCTTGTCAGCCTTCTTGCCGAAGTTCAGTGCGTCGGCATACGGGCTCTTGCGGAATTTGAACGAACGGATGTCCTCCTCCTCGTCCAGATGCTCCGGTTCGTCGAGACGCTTCTTGAATTCGCGGTGCTCCTTGAAGCGGTGCTTTTCAGCCATCTGCTTCTTCTCCTCTTCAGTCTTCAGGATATTTCCCTCGCTGCGGAACTCGCGGAAACCGCCTTCGAACATCAGATATTTGCGGAACTCGCATTCCAGCGAACCATTATAGAGAGGAATCTTCTGCGACGGTTTCAGTCCGATCTCGTCGAAACACTCCTTGCGGTAGCTCAACACCCAGGCCTCGCCGTTCTTGAAGTTGCGCTTCAGCGTCTCTCCAATCATCTTGTATGTTCCGAGCAGGTTCGGTGTAGAGATACGCTCGCCGTATGGCGGGTTGGTTATCATGAAAGCCTTGCCCTCAGGCTGCTTGAAGTCCTTGAAGTCGGCACATGTGATTGTCACGTCCTTGCTCAGTCCGGCAGCCTTAACATTCATGATGGCAGTGTTCACAGCCTTCATGTCCACGTCAGAACCGTAGATGTGATGTGTGAACTCACGCTCCTGCGAGTCGTCGTCGTATATGCTGCTGAAGAGGTCAGCATCGAAATCCTTCCATTTCTCGAATGCGAACTCCTTGCGGAAGAGTCCAGGTGCCATGTTGCGTGCTATGAGGGCAGCCTCCACAACGATAGTTCCCGAACCACACATCGGGTCGTAGAAGTCAGTGTCGCCCTTCCATCCCGACATGAGGATCATTCCGGCAGCCAGCACCTCGTTCAGAGGAGCTTCCACAGATTCCTGTCTGTATCCGCGACGGTGCAGGCTCTCACCGCTCGAGTCGAGCGACAGCGTGCAGCGGTCTTCGGCGATGTGCATGTTGAGGCGTATGTCGGGGTTCGACACCGAGATGTTCGGACGGCTGCCGGTCTTCTCTCTGAACTGGTCAACGATGGCGTCCTTCACTTTGTATGCCACGAACTTAGAGTGGCGGAACTCGTCGGAGAATACCACGGAGTCAACGGCGAAGCTATCTTTCAGGTCGAGATACTTGCTCCAGTCAATCTTCTTCACCTCGTTATAAACATCATCGGCGCTCTGTGCCTTGAAATGCTTTATCGGTTTTAGAATGCGAATCGCCGTGTGCAGTTGGAAGTTAGCGCGATACATCATCTCCTTGTCGCCGGTGAACGACACCATGCGGCGACCAATCTCTACGTTGTTAGCTCCGAGTTGCGTTAGCTCCTGTGCCAATACGGGCTCAAGACCCATGAAGGTTTTGGCGATGAGCTCAAATTCCTGTTCCATTATTGAATTAAAAATCTATGATACTTATTTGCTTATTGTCTTGAGAGTGTGTTTGTATTGACACGGTAACACCGCCGGATGTACTGATATAAAATAAGGTGGGAAACGCTTCAAAATTTCCTCAATGCCATTGTCCGAAAGCAATCCTTTGCCATCGCAATGCAGTCGTAGACGGCCTCCCGTGGAGCATTCCGGAGATAATAGACTCTCCGCCGCCTGTTTCAGAATGTCTGTAGTTTTGTCGATTCCCATCATGTGATAAAATTGTCAATTTTCCATCTGCGATAAAAAATGTCAATGCGTGTGCAAATTTACGTCATTTCTCTTTAAGTGCCAAATCTTTTTTATGGAAAGACTATAATTGTGGTGAAAGGAACGGGCTGTAGATTCGGAAATCCGAAAACCCAGAGAGAAACCAAATATATGTCAGCGGCGCGTTGTTCGCTTTGGTCTCTTAATTCACAAATCGCTTGCCACAGTGCATGTGATTTGTAATATACGCTTGACAAAGGGTAGGGTAAACCTCATTTTATTAAATAGTTAATAGACTTTTAAAATCCAAATTATATGATAATATAAATACTTTTTATATCTTTGCCGAGAATTTGTTTCCAATGGTATAAGTGTCTTAGCAAAATAATTAAACAAGTATTTTATGACAAAATTTGTTAGATTAAGTCGTGGACTTGACATCAACCTTGCCGGCAAGGCAGAAAAGACAAAGCGCGTCTTGAAGCCCGGTGAGGTGTATGCCCTCACGCCATCCTCTTTTGAGGGAGTTAAACCAAAGGTGATGGTGAAAGAAGGCGACAGAGTCAAGGCTGGCGATGTATTGTTCATCAACAAAGACTATCCCGAAGTGGGATTCTCTTCACCGGTCAGCGGAGAAGTTTGTCTTGTTGAACGCGGCGACCGTCGAAAGCTCCTCAGCGTGAGGGTGAAAGCCGACGCAAATCAGGAGTTTGTTGATTTCGGAGTGAAAAACGTGAAAGAGATGACCGGCGACGATGTGGAGAAGTCACTTCTCGAAGCGGGCCTCTTCGGTTATATCAACCAGTTGCCCTATGCCGTGTCAACCAATCCGCAGACAAAGCCTAAAGCTATTTTCGTTTCCGCTCTCAGGGATATGCCGCTGGCAGGCGATTTCGAATTCGAACTTGAGGGACAGGAGAAAGATTTCCAGACAGGACTCACGGCGCTCAGCAAGATGGCGAAGACCTATCTCGGAGTCGGCGACAAGCAGAACATAAGCGCTGCCGATGTGGAGGTGGTGACCTTCAAGGGCAAGTGCCCGGCAGGCAACGTGGGAGTGCAGGTCAATCACATCGACCCCGTGAACAAGGGCGAAGTGGTATGGACCGTAGACCCTACGGCGGTGATATTCTTCGGCAGACTCTTCAATAGCGGCCGCGTGGACCTCCGTCGCACGGTAGCCCTCGCCGGTTCTGAGGTTACAGCCCCATGCTACGCCGACATGCTCGTGGGCCAAGACATCGAAACCCTCGTGGCAGGAGCCTACCGTGGCGACAACGTGCGCATCATCATGGGCAACCCTCTGACAGGCAAGCCGGTGGCGAAAACTGCCGACACAGGTGCTGCATCATACAGCCGTTTCCTCGGCGCACACACCAGCGAGGTGACGATAATCCCCGAAGGCAACGACGCCGACGAGCTGGCAGGCTGGATAATGCCACGCCTGAAGCAGTTCAGCGTGTCGAGAAGCTATTTCTCATGGCTCTTCGGCAAGAACAGGGAGTATCGCCTCGATGCCAGAGTGAAAGGCGGCGAGCGCCACATGATAATGAGCGGCGAATACGACAAGGTGTTCCCTATGGACATCTATGCCGAATATCTCATCAAGGCAATCATCGCCGGCGACATCGACAAGCAGGAACAGCTCGGCATCTATGAGGTGAGTCCTGAAGACTTCGCCCTGGCAGAGTTCGTTGACTCCTCCAAGCTCGAGCTGCAGCACATCGTGCGTCAGGGACTCGACATATTGAGAAAGGAAAACAGCTAACTATAAATACAACAGACCATGTCATTTTTAAGAAACTATCTGAACAAAATAAAGCCGAACTTCGAAGAAGGCGGCAAGCTGCATTCGCTGCGCAGCGTCTTCGATGGCTTCGAGACATTCCTATATGTCCCGAACACCACATCGAAGAGCGGCACCAATATCCACGATGCCATTGACTCAAAGCGTATAATGAGTATGGTGGTAATCGCACTGCTGCCGGCACTGCTATTCGGAATGTATAACATCGGCTACCAGAACTATGCCGCAGCACACCAGACAGGCACCCTCCTGGAGATGTTCGCCTACGGATTCCTTGTGATGCTGCCCAAGCTGCTCGTCAGCTATGTGGTAGGTCTGGGAATAGAATTTGCCTGGGCACAGTGGAAAGGTGAGGAGATACAGGAAGGCTACCTCGTCAGCGGTATCATCATCCCGATGATTCTCCCCGTTGGCTGCCCGTTGTGGTGTATCGCCATCGCAGTGGCATTCGCCGTAATCTTCGGTAAGGAAATCTTCGGCGGCACCGGAATGAATATCTTCAACGTGGCACTTCTCGCCCGTGCGTTCCTCTTCTTCTCTTATCCTACGAAGATGAGCGGCGACTCGGTATGGGTTGCCACCGACAGCATCTTCGGACTCGGCAACACGCTGCCCGACGCCTTCACTTGCGCCACTCCTCTCGGACAGATGGCACAGGGCTCTGCACCGTCGGCATCGCTTTTCGACAGCATCGTGGGACTCATTCCCGGCAGTATCGGCGAGACCAGTGTCATAGCGATAGCCATCGGAGCCGTGATACTCCTCTGGACAGGCATCGCCTCATGGAAGACTATGCTCAGCGTGTTCCTCGGCGGAGGCGTGATGGCAGCGATTTTCCAGGCCACAGGACAGACCCCTGTGGAGTGGTATGAGCATATTGTGCTGGGCGGATTCTGCTTCGGTGCGGTGTTCATGGCTACAGACCCTGTGACATCGGCACGCACCGAGACCGGCAAATGGATATACGGCATACTCATCGGCGCACTCGCCGTAATCATCAGAGTGATGAACCCCGGATATCCAGAGGGAATGATGCTCGCCATCCTCTTCGGCAACATGATGGCTCCGGCAATCGACTTCTATGTTGTTGAGGCAAACATCAGCAAGAGAATGAAACGAGCCAAGAAATAACAATAAGGTATAAAATACTGATTATGAACAAGAATAGCAATACATACATCATAGCATACAGCTGCATAATGGTTGTAGTGGTGGCTTTCCTGCTCGCCTTTGTGAGCAGTTCGCTGAAGCCGGCGCAAGACGTCAACGTGGCGCTCGACAAGAAGAAGCAGATACTTGCCGCCCTCAACATCCGCAACCTCTCCGACCAGGAGAGTGCCGAACAGTATGCAAAAGTGGTAGACCGCGACGCTGTCATCAATGCCGACGGCAAAGAGATAGCCAAAGGCGAAAAAGGAGGCGAGACTGCAGGATTCCTTCTCAACAGCGCCGACTACAAGGCAGGCAAACTCGCAGTTTATTACTGCACCGTAGACGGCAAGCACAAATTCGTGGTGCCTGTTTACGGTATGGGACTCTGGGGACCAATCTGGGGATACATCGCCGTGAACGAAGACTGCAACACTATCTATGGCGCATACTTCAACCATGAGGGCGAGACTGCCGGACTGGGAGCTGAAATCAAGGACTCAAAGGCATGGCAAGACCGCTTCCGTGGCAAGACCATTTATGGCGCCGATGGCACACCGGTGATAAAGGTGAAGAAGGAGAGCGAAGTGAAAGACAAGAGCTGCGAGGTGAACGCCGTGACGGGAGCTACCCTCACCTCTGTGGGAGTGAGCGACATGTTGCAGGAGGGCTTCGCAAAATACAGGAAACTCTTCGCCGGACAGACCTCACAGACTGAAGCCAACGACGCTGGCGACGGTGAGAAACAGTAATCATTTAAAGAAGCAATGATAATATGGAAAATAAGATAAAAAGCGTTTTCACAGCGCCTCTCAATTTCATGAACCCGGTGCTCGTTCAGGTGCTCGGTATCTGTTCGGCACTCGCCGTCACGTCGCAGCTCAAGCCTGCCCTTGTGATGGGACTTGCCGTGACCGTGATCACGGCATTCAGCAACCTCATCATCTCGCTCATCCGCAACACCGTGCCAACGCGCATCCGTATCGTGGTGCAGCTCGTTGTGGTGGCAGCTCTCGTTACCATCGTGAGCCAGGTGCTCAAGGCATACGTCTATGATGTCAGCGTGGAACTCTCTGTCTACGTAGGTCTCATCATCACCAACTGTATCCTTATGGGTCGTCTTGAGGCTTTCGCCATGCAGAACAAGCCTTGGCCGTCGTTTGTCGACGGTTTCGCCAACGGACTCGGCTACGGCATCATCCTCGTGGTGGTGGGAGCGGTGAGAGAGCTGCTCGGCAGAGGAACGCTGCTCGGATTTGAAATCCTGCCAAAGAGTGTTTACGAAATGGGATATTTGAACAACGGAACGATGACCATGCCTGCCATGGCGCTCATCCTCATCGGAGTGGTGATATGGATTCATCGTGCTTATTTTTACAAGGAGGAGAAGTAAATGGAACACTTGATAAACCTTTTCTTTAGGTCCATCTTCGTGGACAACATGATTTTCGCATTCTTCCTCGGCATGTGCTCGTTCCTTGCCGTATCCAAGAACGTGAAGACATCGCTCGGTCTCGGCGTCGCCGTGACGTTCGTGCTCGTGGTCACCGTGCCTGCCAACTACCTGTTGCAGACCAAGGTGCTCGGCCCCGACTGTATCATCAAGGGGGTAGACCTGAGCTATCTCTCGTTTATCCTCTTCATCGCGGTAATCGCCGGCATCGTGCAGCTGGTGGAGATGGTGGTTGAACGTTTCTCGCCGACTCTCTATGGAGCGCTCGGTATTTTCCTGCCACTCATCGCCGTTAACTGTGCCATCATGGGAGCCTCGCTCTTCATGCAGCAGCGAATCAACCTCGACCCTTCAAACACCCAGTATCTGGGCAGCGTGGGCGATGCCTTCGTATATGCCCTCGGTTCTGGTCTGGGATGGATTCTCGCCATCGTGAGCATGGGAGCCATAAGGGAGAAGATGCAGTATAGCGATGTGCCGAAGCCATTACAGGGACTCGGAATCTCGTTTATCGTCGTAGGACTTATGGCGATAGCGATGATGTGTTTCTCGGGATTGAAAATATAGACGAGTAGATAAGTTGACAGAATAACTTAAACAGAATTCAAACAATGAACATCAGTTATATATTGGCCAGCATCGGAGTATTCCTTGCAGTGATACTCGTGCTCGTGATAGTGCTGCTGGTCGCAAAGAAATATCTTAGTCCGAGCGGCAAGGTGACAATCACCGTCAATGGCTCCAACGTGATAGAAGTGGAGCAGGGCGACACCGTGATGAACTCCCTCAACGACAACGGCATCCATCTGCCGTCGGCTTGCGGTGGAAAGGCAAGCTGTGGACAGTGCAAACTCCAGGTGCTGCGTGGAGGCGGCGAGATTCTCGATTCCGAGAAACCGCATTTCTCGCGCAAGGAGATTAAAGACAACTGGCGTCTGGGCTGCCAGGTGAAGGTGAAGGGCGACATGGAAGTGAAGGTGCCCGAAGAGGTGATGGGAGTGAAGGAATGGGAATGCACGGTGATAGAAAACCGCAACGTTGCCACCTTCATCAAGGAGTTCACCGTGGCTCTGCCAAAGGGAGAGCACATGCACTTCGAACCGGGATCCTACGCTCAGATCCGTATTCCAGCCTTCGATATGGACTACGATAAGGACATCGACAAGTCGCTCATCGGCGACACATATATGCAGGCATGGAAAGACTTCGGACTGTTCTCGCTGAAATGCAAGAACACCGAGCCTACCATCCGTGCTTATTCTATGGCAAACTATCCCGATGAGGGCGACATCATCATGCTCAACGTTCGTATCGCCACGCCGCCTTTCAAGCCGAAAGACCAGGGCAAGGGATTCCTTGATGTCAGTCCGGGTATCGCCTCGTCATACATCTTCTCGCTGAAGCCGGGCGACAAGGTTATCATGTCGGGACCTTACGGAGAGTTCCGTCCTCAATACGACACCAAGCGCGAGATGATATGGGTGGGCGGAGGCGCCGGAATGGCTCCGCTGCGTGCTCAGATCATGCATATGCTGAGAACGAGAAACTGCCGCGACCGTGAGATGCACTATTTCTATGGAGCGCGTGCGCTGGAGGAGATACCGTTCCTCGACGACTTCCTGCAGCTGGAGAAGGAATATCCTAACTTCCATTTCCACCTCGCCCTCGACCGTCCGGACCCGAAGGCAGATGCAGCGGGAGTGAAGTATACGCCGGGCTTCGTGGCTCCTGTGATGGGCGACACCTATCTCAAGCAGCATGAGGACCCAGAGGATTGTGAGTATTATCTCTGCGGACCGCCAATGATGGCGAAGACCGTGCTCGACCTTCTGCATTCACTCGGAGTGGAAGACGATATGATTCGTTTCGATAATTTCGGAGGATAATAAGAACAGACCTCCGACAACTATAAAGAGGGTGTGTCATATGTCTGTGACGCACCCTTTTTGTTTGACTAGCATGTGTGTTGTCTAATGGGTGCAAGTCCCTAACGAGCCCTAGTAGTGGGAATCGTCTAGCCAGAGAGACAAGGGTGTCCGTGGTGACGCGGAATCTGAAAGAAGTCAGCGGCAAATATCTGACCCAACGCACAGAAACTTGATATAAGGCTACTTACAGGGATAAGGCTGCAAAAAGAGTCAAAGTCCAATAACTACTCGGAACTGCATGTAGTAAATCAAGTTCGAAGGGATGGCTGAAAACAACTTGTCACACACCGTGAGGTGTAAAAGCACGAAACCGC
>ERZ791617.54-NODE-54-length-89074-cov-11.5602_pt1 | contig 89074 bp, 97 predicted proteins | sample MGYA00510272_ERZ791617 | MGnify/ENA primary metagenome ERZ791617 (study PRJEB30046, sample SAMN00715200) | human gut metagenome | study: EMG produced TPA metagenomics assembly of the A metagenome-wide association study of gut microbiota in type 2...
AGAAGTTCCGTATGATCGACTTCAAACGAGAGAAAGATGGTGTTCCAGCTGTAGTTAAGACAATTGAGTATGATCCAAACCGCTCGGCTCGTATCGCTCTCTTGTTCTACGCAGATGGAGAAAAACGTTACATTATTGCTCCCAATGGACTGCAGGTAGGTACTACCCTGATGTCTGGTAAGGATGCAGCGCCTGAGATTGGAAACACTCTCCCGCTCGCTAACATTCCAGTAGGTACAGTGATTCACAACATTGAATTGCGTCCTGGACAGGGTGCCCTGCTCGTTCGTTCGGCTGGTAATTTTGCTCAGTTGACTTCTCGTGAAGGCAGTTATTGTGTTATCAAACTCCCTTCTGGCGAGACTCGTCAGATTCTTAGTGCTTGTAGAGCTACTGTAGGTAGCGTAGGTAACTCGGACCACGCTCTTGAGTCGTCTGGTAAGGCAGGTCGCTCACGTTGGCTTGGTCGTCGTCCACACAACCGTGGTGTTGTAATGAACCCAGTTGATCACCCAATGGGTGGTGGTGAAGGACGTCAGTCTGGAGGTCATCCACGTTCACGTAAGGGCTTGTATGCTAAGGGACTCAAGACAAGAGCTCCAAAGAAGCATTCTAACAAGTATATTATTGAAAGAGCTAAGAAATAATCAAGTTAATTAGAGTAAATTATGAGTCGTTCATTAAAAAAAGGTCCGTACATTAACGTATCGCTCGAGAAGAAAATTCTCGCTATGAATGAAAGCGGAAAGAAGAGTGTCGTTAAAACATGGGCTAGAGCATCAATGATTTCCCCTGATTTTGTGGGTCACACTGTTGCAGTTCATAACGGAAATAAATTTATTCCTGTTTACATTACCGAAAACATGGTCGGCCACAAGCTTGGTGAGTTCTCACCAACACGTCGTTTCGGCGGACATGCTGGTAATAAGAAATAACAGGCAAACCATTGTAAAAAGAAATTAAAATGGGAGCAAGAAAAAAAATATCGGCTGAGAAAAGAAAAGAGGCCTTGAAAACAATGTACTTTGCGAAGCTCAATGGCGTTCCTTCTTCTCCACGCAAAATGCGCTATGTAGTTGACATGGTTCGTGGCATGGAGGTTAACCGCGCCCTTGGAGTTCTCAAATTCTCTAACAAGGCTGCTGCTGCAGACGTAGAGAAGTTGTTGCGCTCTGCTATCGCAAACTGGGAAACAAAAAATGACCGTAAGGCTGAAGACGGTGAACTTTATATCTCTAAGGTCTTCGTTGACGAGGGCGTTACAATGAAACGTATGAGACCGGCACCACAGGGTCGTGGTTACAGAATCCGCAAGCGTAGCAACCACATCACTCTGTTTGTTGATGCCAAAACTAATGATGAAAAATAATATAGTAGAATGGGACAGAAAGTAAATCCAATAAGCAACCGTCTTGGTATCATTAGAGGTTGGGAGTCAAATTGGTTCGGTGGTAAGAACTTCGGCGATAATTTGGTAGAGGATACCAAAATCCGTAAGTATCTTAACGAGCGTCTGGCTAAGGCTAGCGTTTCCCGCATCGTCATCGAGCGTACTTTGAAGCTTGTTACCATCACTATATGCACAGCCCGTCCGGGTCTCGTCATTGGTAAGGGTGGTCAAGACGTTGACAAGTTGAAGGAAGAGTTGAAGAAACTCTACGACAAGGAGATTCAGATTAATATTTTCGAGGTTAAGAAGCCTGAGCTTGACGCATCAATCGTTGCTAATAACATAGCAAGACAAGTTGAGGGTAAGATCGCTTACCGTCGTGCTATCAAAATGGCTGTTGCAAACACTATGCGTGCAGGTGCTGAGGGTATCAAGGTACAGATCACTGGCCGTCTGAACGGTGCCGAGATGGCACGTAAGGAAATGTACAAGGAGGGACGTACTCCTCTGCATACATTCCGCGCTGACATCGACTACTGTCAGGCAGAGGCACTCACAAAGGTTGGTCTGCTTGGTATCAAGGTTTGGATTTGCCGCGGCGAGATTTACGGCAAGGTAGATCTCACACCTAACTTCACACAGGAGAAGTCTAATGGTGGACGTCAGGGTGGCAAACCAAGAGGTAACCGTAAGAGAAACAATAACCGTTAAAGTTAGAAACAAACATGTTACAGCCTAAAAGAGTAAAATACAGAAGACCTCAAGATGGACGTGGTAATAAAGGCAACGCTCACAGAGGTACACAGCTGGCTTTCGGATCATTCGGTATCAAGACACTTGAGGCAAAATGGTTGGATAGCCGCCAGATAGAGGCTGCCCGTATCGCAGTCAATCGTTATATGCAGCGTGAGGGTCAGGTATGGATCCGCATTTTCCCGGACAAACCAATCACTCGCAAGCCTGCTGACGTCCGAATGGGTAAAGGTAAGGGAGATCCAGCAGGATGGGTAGCCCCTGTTACTCCAGGACGCGTTCTTTTCGAGGTTGAAGGCGTTTCTTTTGACATAGCAAAGGAGGCTCTTCGTCTCGCAGCGCAGAAATTGCCTGTTAAGACTAAATTTATTGTTAGACGTGATTTCGATAAAAACGCTTAATTATGAAGATTAAAGAAGTAAAAGAACTCGAAACCAAGGACTTGGTAGAGAGAATAGAGTCAGAGGTTGCAAAGTACAATCAGATGAAACTTAATCATGCGATCACTCCTCTAGAGAATCCATCTCAGATTAAGTTGGCACGTCGTGACATCGCACGCATGAAGACAGTACTCCGCGAGAGAGAACTTAACAAATAACAATGGTCCAGATGGAAACAAGAAATTTAAGAAAGACAAGAACGGGTGTCGTTATCAGTAACAAGATGGATAAAACCATTGTTATTGCCTCTAAGTTCAAGGAGATGCACCCTATATATGGTAAGTTTGTCCAGAAGACAAAGAAATACCACGCTCATGATGAAAAGAATGAGGCTAACGTAGGTGATACAGTCCTCATTATGGAAACTCGTCCTTTGAGTAAGACAAAGAGATGGAGATTAGTTCAAATAATTGAAAAAGCTAAGTAAATATGATACAAGCAGAATCAAGACTTACTGTATGTGATAACAGCGGCGCCCGTGAGGCTTTGTGCATCCGTGTGCTTGGTGGAACACGCCGCCGTTATGCAAGTGTTGGTGACGTGATCGTAGTTTCTGTAAAGAACGTCATCCCGTCAAGTGATTTGAAAAAAGGTGCAGTATCTAAGGCTTTGATTGTTCGCACAAAGAAGGAGATTCGTCGTGCTGATGGTTCTTACATCCGTTTCGATGACAATGCTTGTGTTTTGTTGAACAATGCTGGTGAAATCCGCGGTAGCCGTATCTTCGGCCCTGTTGCCCGCGAATTGCGTGCAGTCAACATGAAAGTCGTTTCTTTGGCACCTGAGGTTCTTTAATATTTAAAGTAAGAGATTAATGAATAAGTTACATATTAAGAAAAACGATACAGTCATCGTTCTGGCCGGTGAGGACAAGGGCAAGACTGGTAAGGTGCTGAAGGTACTGGTTGACAAGCAGCGTGCTATCGTAGAGGGCGTGAATATGGTCTCTAAGAGCACAAAGCCAAGTGCTAAGAACCCTCAGGGAGGTATTGTAAAGCAGGAAGCTTCTATACATATCTCTAACTTGAGTTTGATAGATCCTAAGAGTGGCAAGGCTACTCGTATTGCAATTAAGATGAACGATGAGGGCAAGAAGGTCCGCATCGCTAAAAAGTCAGGGGAGGAAATCAAATAATGAATACAGCTGAATTAAAAACCGTTTACGCAGAGACAATCGCTCCTGCACTCCAGAAACAGTTCAACTATTCTTCTAAGATGCAGATTCCTGCCCTCAAGAAAATCGTTGTAAACCAGGGTCTCGGAGATGCGACACAGGACAAGAAGATCATTGATGTCGCTATCAACGAAATCACCGCTATCACTGGTCAGAAGGCAGTAGCAACATATTCTAAGAAGGATATCGCTAACTTCAAGCTTCGTAAGAAGATGCCTATCGGTGTTATGGTGACATTGCGTCGTGAGCGCATGTATGAGTTCCTCGAGAAACTCGTGCGCATCGCCCTTCCTCGTATCCGCGACTTCAAGGGTATCGAGAGCAAGTTCGACGGCCGTGGTAACTACACACTTGGTGTTACAGAGCAGATCATCTTCCCGGAGATCAACATCGACTCTATCGACCGCATCCAGGGTATGAACATCACTTTCGTGACATCTGCCAACACGGATGAAGAGGGTTATGCTTTGTTGAAGGCTTTCGGCCTTCCTTTCAAGAACGCTAAAAACGATAAATAAGATATGGCAAAAGAGTCAATGAAAGCTCGCGAGGTAAAACGTGCCAAACTGGTGGCACGTTATGCCGAGAAACGCGCAGCGTTGAAGAAGGTTATCGCAACTTCTAACGATCCTGTAGAGGCATACGAGGCAGCTCGTAAGTTGCAGTCTATTCCAAAGAATGCAAACCCAATCCGCTTGCACAACCGTTGCAAGATCACAGGTCGTCCAAAGGGTTATATCCGTCAGTTCGGTCTCTCTCGTATTCAGTTCCGTGAGATGGCTTCTGCAGGACTCATCCCTGGAGTTAAGAAGGCAAGCTGGTAATAAGCAGTTTCATTTTTTTAATATTGTCGGGGTAGGCCCGATTAATTAAACATTTTATATAATGACAGATCCAATAGCAGATTATCTAACGAGGTTGAGAAATGCAATCATGGCTCATCACCGTGTTGTAGAAGTTCCAGCTTCTAACTTGAAGAAGGAAATCACTAAAATCCTCTTCGAGAAGGGATACATCCTTAACTACAAGTTCGTAGAGGATGGTCCTCAGGGTTCTATCAAGGTTGCCTTGAAGTATGACCCACAGACTAAGGCAAACGCAATCAAGTGCCTTAAGAGAGTTTCCACCCCAGGTCTTCGTAAGTACGCTGGTTACAAGGAAATGCCGAGAGTTATCAACGGATTAGGTATTGCAATATTATCTACATCCAAAGGTGTAATGACTAACAAAGAGGCTGCCGACCTGAAGATCGGTGGTGAGGTTCTTTGCTACGTATATTAATTGGAGGATTGAATATGTCAAGAATAGGTAAATTACCAATTAGTATTCCAGCTGGAGTTACAGTAGCTCTTAACAACGGCGTTGTAAGTGTAAAGGGTCCTAAGGGTGAGCTTTCACAGAAGGTTGACAGCTCAATCATCGTTAAGATAGAGGATGGACATGTTGTTCTTTCTGTTGACGAGAACAGCCCTGTTAACTATAAGCAGAAAAATGCTTTCCACGGACTTTACCGTGCTTTGATCCACAACATGGTTGTTGGTGTAAGCGAAGGTTATCAGAAGGTCTTGGAGCTTGTAGGTGTTGGTTATCGTGTTTCAAACCAGGGAAACCTCATCGAGTTCTCTCTTGGTTATACACACCCAATTTTCATTCAGCTTCCTAAGGAAGTTAAGGTTGAGACTAAGTCTGAAAGAAATCAGAATCCTATCATAATTCTTGAGTCTTGTGACAAGGAGTTACTGGGACTTATCTGTGCAAAAATTCGTTCTTTCCGTATGCCTGAGCCTTATAAAGGAAAAGGTATCTTGTTCAAGGGTGAGGTTATCCGCAGAAAGTCTGGTAAGACAGCTGCAGCTAAGTAACTTTAATAATTTTCGATTATGACAACTAAGAAAGTAGAAAGACGAATTAAGATAAAATACAGAATACGTAAGCGTGTCAACGGTACAACCGAGCGTCCACGTATGAGTGTTTTCCGTAGCAATAAGCAAATTTACGTTCAGATTATCAACGACCTGACAGGCACTACACTTGCCTCTGCTTCATCACTCGGACTTGAGGCTATGCCTAAGAAGGAGCAGGCTGCCAAGGTTGGCGAGCTCGTAGCCAAGAAGGCTATCGAGGCTGGCATCTCTAAGGTGGTTTTCGACCGTAACGGTTATCTCTACCACGGACGAGTTAAGGAGTTGGCTGATGCAGCACGTAAAGGCGGTCTAATTTTTTAATCGATTATGGCAATGAATAAAGTAAAAATAAATAGTGACGTTGAGTTAAAAGACAGATTGGTTGCTATTAACCGTGTTACCAAGGTTACCAAGGGTGGCCGTACTTTCACCTTCGCTGCAATTGTCGTTGTTGGCGATGGAAACGGTGTCATCGGTTGGGGTCTTGGCAAAGCAGGTGAAGTTACTGCTGCCATAGCAAAGGGTGTAGAGTCTGCAAAGAAGAACCTTGTAAAGGTTTCTCTTCTCAAGGGTACTATCCCTCACGAGATCGAGGCTAGCTTCGGTGGTGCAAAGGTATTCCTTCGCCCAGCAGCAGCCGGTACCGGACTTGTAGCAGGTGGTGCTATGCGTGCTGTATTGGAGAGTGTTGGTATCAAGGACGTTTTGGCTAAGTCAAAGGGCTCTTCCAACCCACACAACCTCGTAAAGGCTACTATCGTTGCATTGAGCCAGCTGCGCGATGCATACACAGTGGCACAGACTCGTGGTATTTCACTTGATAAAGTATTTAACGGTTAATAAAGGAGAATTTTTATGGCAACAATAAAGATCAAACAGATTAAGAGTAAGATCGGTGCTCCAGTTGACCAGAAGCGCACTCTTCAGGCGCTGGGCTTGACAAAGATTTCACAGGTTGTAGAGCATGAAGATAATCCTACTATCCGCGGAATGATTAGAAAGGTACACCACTTGGTAAGTGTTGTTGATTAATTACTCGTAACATTAAAAAAAGAACAATTATGAAATTACATAATTTACAGCCAGCTGAAGGCTCTACACATTCACGTCGTCGTATCGGCCGTGGTACAGGTTCTGGACTCGGTGGTACTTCTACTCGTGGACACAAGGGTGCCAAGGCTCGTTCTGGTTATAAGAGAAAGATTGGCTTCGAAGGTGGTCAGATGCCTTTGCAGCGTCGTGTTCCTAAGTCTGGTTTCAAGAACATCAACCACAAGGAATACTTTTCTGTAAACCTTTCTACTCTTCAGACTTTGGCAGAGAGCAAGAACCTCACTAAGATCGGTCTTGCAGAGCTCAAGGAGTTCGGAGTAGTAAAGGGTAGAGTACTCGTTAAGATTCTTGGAAACGGCGAGTTGAAGGCTAAGCTCGATGTAGAGGCAAACGCTTTCTCTAAGACTGCTGAAGAGGCAATCAAGGCAGTTGGTGGTAACACAACTATAATCTAAGTAAATGAAAAAGTTTATTGAGACACTGAAGAACTGTTGGAAGATTGAGGATCTGCGTCAGCGCATCCTCATCACGATCCTGTTCGTGGCGATTTATCGTTTCGGCTCTTTCGTAGTGCTTCCTGGTATTAACCCTGCAATGTTGGAAAAACTGCAGAATCAGACAAGTGGCGGTTTGATGTCACTGTTGGATATGTTCTCCGGTGGTGCGTTTTCTCATGCTTCTATTTTCGCATTGGGAATAATGCCTTACATCTCAGCTTCTATCGTTATGCAGCTGCTTGCTGTCGCTGTGCCTTACTTCCAGAAGATGCAGCGTGAGGGCGAGAGTGGCCGCAAGAAGATCAACTGGTACACACGAGTATTGACTGTGTTCATACTCGTGTTCCAGGCTCCTTCTTATCTGATGAACCTCAAGGCGCAGGCTTACGGAGCTTTGGCTCCTGGCCTCGACTGGGGATCTTTCATCCTCACAGCCACTATCATCCTTGCAGCAGGTAGTATGTTTGTCCTCTGGCTCGGTGAGCGCATCACTGACAAGGGCGTCGGCAATGGTGTTTCACTTATCATTATGATCGGTATCATTGCCCGTCTTCCACAGGCATTCATTCAGGAGACAAGTTCTCGCTTTACCGCCATCACAAACGGTGGTCTGGTAATGTTCATCATTGAGCTTCTCATCCTCTATCTTGTGGTTTGTGCTGCATTGCTCCTCACCCAGGGCACTCGAAAAGTTCCTGTACAGTATGCTAAGCGTATTGTCGGCAACAAGCAATATGGTGGCGCTCGTCAGTATATTCCTTTGAAGCTTTTCGCTGCAAACGTTATGCCTATCATCTTTGCTCAGGCTTTGATGTTCATTCCTCTCGCAGTGGTTCAGTATTCTACTGATGCCTCTAACGAAATCATCCGTTCTCTGATGGATCACCGTAGTTTGCTGTACAATATCGTGTTCGCAGTGCTTATCATTGCCTTCACATATTTCTATACAGCCATTACATTGAATCCTACTCAGATGGCAGAGGATATGAAACGTAATAATGGTTTCATTCCTGGCGTTAGGCCTGGTAAGGAAACAGCGGATTACATTGAGACGGTGATGAGCCGTATCACATTCCCTGGTTCTTTGTTCATCGCCTTCATTGCAATCATGCCTTCACTGGCAGCGTTGCTCAACGTGCAGGATGGATTTGCACAGTTCTTCGGTGGTACTTCTCTTCTGATTCTCGTAGGTGTCGTTATCGATACACTGCAGCAGATTGAGAGCCACATGATGATGAGACATTACGATGGTCTTCTCAACTCAGGACATGTTCGCGGTCGTAACGCTGGCGTTTCCGCTTACTAAGCACTGTGCAGATGAAAGTTTTTCTGAAGACTGAAGATGAAATTGAATTAATGCGTAAAGCCAATCAGTTGGTGTCCCAGACACTGACTGAATTGGCTAAACGTATAAAGCCCGGAGTAACTACTCTATACCTTGACAAGGTTGCTGAGGAATTCATTCGTGACCACGGAGCAATCCCGACGTTCAAGAATTTCCCGAATCCCTATGGCGACCCGTTTCCGGCTAGTATCTGTACTTCCGTGAATGACATTGTGGTTCATGGAATACCAAGTGAAGATACTGTTCTCAAAGATGGCGATATCATCTCCATCGATTGTGGAACATTGCTGGATGGCTTCAATGGTGACTCTTGCTACACGTTCTGTGTAGGTGAGGTTTCCGATGAGATAAAGCAACTGTTGTCCACGACAAAAGAAGCTTTATACAAAGGAATCGAGAATGCCGTAGCCGGTCGTCATCTTGGCGACATCGGTTCTGCTGTTCAAGACCATTGCGAGAAAAAAGGTTATGGAGTCATAAGGGAGTTGACGGGCCATGGCATCGGAAGAGAGATGCACGAAGACCCCCAGGTTCCCAACTATGGCCGGAGAGGTAACGGTATACTCCTTAAATCAGGAATGTGTCTCGCCATCGAGCCGATGATTACGATGGGAGACCGCAAGATTGCGATGTTGCCCGACCATTGGTCTATATGCACTCGCGACGGAAAGCCGGCTGCTCACTTCGAGCATACCTTGGCAGTGAGAAACGGTAAGGCAGAAGTTTTATCTTCGTTTAGTGAAATAGAAAAATTAGAAGCAAATTATTAAGTTATGGCAAAGCAAGCCGCAATTGAGCAAGATGGAACAATCGTAGAGGCACTCTCTAACGCCATGTTCCGCGTTGAGTTGGAGAATGGTTGTCCTATCACAGCCCACATCTCAGGAAAGATGAGGATGCACTACATCAAGATTCTTCCTGGTGACAAGGTAAAGGTGGAGATGAGTCCATACGATTTGACCAAAGGCAGAATAGTATTTAGATACAAATAAACTATAGAGATATATGAAGACAAGAGCATCATTGAAGAAACGTACACCCGACTGCAAGATCGTTCGTCGTAAAGGTCGTCTGTTCGTTATCAACAAGAAGAACCCTAAGTACAAGTTGCGTCAGGGTTAAAAAAGGGTTGGCACCCTGATTGTGAAGTCAGTCGTGTCGCTTTATTAACAAACAAATTTATTTATTTTATCATTTAACACAAAATGGCAATAAGAATTGTTGGAGTAGATTTGCCCCAGAATAAGCGTGGCGAAATCGCATTGACTTATATCTACGGTATAGGTCGAAGTAGTTCAGCAAAGATATTGGACAAGGCTGGTGTTAGCCGTGACTTGAAAGTCAACGAGTGGTCTGACGACCAGGCAGCCAAGATCCGTGAAATTATCGGCGCTGAATTCAAAGTAGAAGGTGATCTCCGTTCAGAGATCCAGTTGAATATCAAGCGACTGATGGACATTGGTTGCTATCGTGGAGTTCGTCATCGTAACGGTCTTCCAGTACGTGGTCAGAGCACAAAGAACAATGCTCGTACACGTAAGGGAAAGAAGAAGACTGTTGCAAATAAGAAAAAGGCTACTAAATAATAATTAGAGTTATGGCAAAGAAAACAGTCGCAAAGAAAAGAAATGTTAAGGTTGACGCTCTCGGACAGTTGCATGTTCATAGCTCCTTTAACAACATTATCGTGTCATTGGCCAACAGCGAGGGTCAGATCATCTCTTGGTCTTCAGCTGGTAAGATGGGCTTCCGTGGTTCTAAGAAGAACACTCCTTACGCTGCTCAGATGGCAGCAGAGGATTGCGCCAAGGTCGCTTTCGACCTCGGTCTTCGCAAGGTGAAGGCATACGTTAAGGGTCCAGGTAACGGTCGTGAGTCAGCTATCCGTGCTATCCACGGTGCCGGCATCGAGGTTACAGAGATCGTAGACGTTACTCCATTGCCACACAACGGATGTCGTCCTCCAAAGCGTAGAAGAGTTTAATCAAGAAGAATACCCAATCTGCCTTGCATCGCAAGTAGTTTTTTCTGGCGATGCAGGGCATCAACAAAGATTTTTTAAATATTATGGCTAGATATATAGGTCCGAAATCAAAAATTGCGCGTCGTTTTGGTGAGCCAATCTTCGGCGCAGACAAAGTTTTGTCTAGGAGAAACTTCCCTCCTGGACAGCATGGCAACAATCGTCGCAGAAAGATGTCTGAGTACGGTGTCATGTTGGCAGAGAAGCAAAAGGCTAAATACACCTATGGTGTACTTGAGCGCCAGTTCCGTAATATGTTTGAGAAGGCTGCAAAGGCAGAAGGTATCACCGGTGAGGTGCTGCTCCAGAACCTTGAGTGCCGTCTTGACAACGTAGTATTCCGTCTTGGTATAGCTCCTACACGTGCAGCTGCCCGCCAGCTCGTTAGCCACAAGCATATCGTAGTTGATGGCAAGGTTGTTAACATACCTTCATTTGCCGTTAAGCCAGGTATGGTTGTTGGTGTTCGCGAGAAGGCTAAGTCTCTCGAGGTTATCGAGGCAGCGCTCGCTGGCTTCAACCACAGCAAGTACCCATGGATCGAGTGGGACGAGAACACAAAGAGCGGCAAGTTCTTGCACAAGCCAGAGCGTGCTGATATTCCTGAGAATATCAAGGAACAGTTAATCGTTGAGTTGTACTCTAAATAATCATTAAATTAATGGCGATATTAGCATTTCAAAAACCCGACAAAGTTGTAATGTTGGAGGCCAATGACAAATTCGGCAAGTTCGAGTTCCGTCCTCTTGAGCCTGGCTTCGGTGTTACCATAGGCAACGCGTTGCGCCGCATTCTGCTTTCCTCCCTTGAGGGTTATGCCATCAACACCATCCGCATAGCTGGTGTTGAGCATGAGTTCTCCTCAGTTCCTGGAGTTAAGGAGGATGTAACTAACATTATCTTGAATTTGAAGCAAGTAAGATTCAAGCAAGTAGTAGAAGAATTCGAGAACGAGAAAGTTAGTGTCACCGTTGAGAATTCCACAGAATTCAAGGCTGGTGATATCGGTAAGTATCTGACTGGATTTGAAGTGTTAAACCCTGATTTGGTGATTTGTCATTTAGACGCAAAAGCATCAATGCAGATAGACCTCACTATCAACAAAGGCCGTGGCTATGTTCCGGCTGATGAGAACCGTGAGTTCTGCACCGATGTCAACGTAATTCCAATCGATTCAATTTACACCCCAATCCGTAACGTGAAATATGCTGTTGAGCCATATCGTGTTGAGCAGAAGACCGACTACGACAAGCTCCTCCTTGAAGTCACTACGGATGGTTCCATTCACCCGAAAGACGCACTTAAAGAGGCTGCCAAGATCCTGATTTATCACTTCATGCTGTTCTCTGACGAGAAGATCACTCTCGAGAACACTGACGTTGAGACAAACCAGGAGTTCGACGAGGAAGTTCTCCACATGCGCCAGCTCCTCAAGACACGCCTTGTAGACATGAACCTCAGCGTTCGTGCCCTCAACTGTCTGAAGGCAGCCGACGTAGAGACACTCGGCGATCTCGTACAGTACAACAAGACAGACCTCTTGAAGTTCCGCAACTTCGGTAAGAAATCGCTTTCAGAGCTTGATGATTTGCTCGAGAGTCTGAATCTGTCGTTTGGAACCGATATTTCTAAGTACAAATTAGATAAGGAATAATATCCGCATACAGGCGAAGGAGCCATCCGGCTCCTCCTGCCGTTGCGAAACTCCTTAAAACAAGAAACAAAAAATGAGACATAATAAAAAATTCAACCATCTGGGTCGTACTGCTGACCATCGCAAGGCAATGTTGACAAACATGGCTATCTCCCTGATCAAGCACAAAAGAATCACTACGACCCTCGCAAAGGCTAAGGCCTTGAAGAAGTTCGTAGAACCTCTTATCACACGTTCAAAGAACGACACAACAACTTCACGCCGTGTAGTTTTCCGTTATCTTCAGGACAAGTACGCTGTTACTGAGTTGTTCAAAGAGATTTCTACTAAAGTGGCTGATCGTCCAGGAGGATACACACGTATCATCAAGTTGGGCATCCGTAAGGGTGACGCAGCAGAGATGGCATTCATCGAGCTGGTAGACTATGATGAGAACATGGCCAAGACTCCAAAGGCAGCTGCCAAGAAGACTCGTCGTAGCCGCAAGGCTGCTCCAAAGGCAGAGGCTCCTGTAGAGGCACCTGCAGCAGAGGAGGCAAAGGCTGAGGAAGCTAAGGCAGAATAATTCTCCGAATATATCTCATAGGAATTAATCCGTCCCATCTCGGGGCGGATTTTTTTGTACGCTTACCCCAGATATTTATGCCGTTTGTTCCCATCGTGTTGCCGTTTGTTCCAAATCGGGGGAAATGACGTTTTCATGAGTGGCGGTTATTCTCTATTTTTGTAGTGCAATTCATATACGATTGCACAGCAGAGATAATCAATATTATGTTAACATCAATCCCCTAAAAACATTTGTGGATTTGACTAAAACAAGGAGAACAAGAACATGAACAAGAAATTTTTCGATTATGGCAAGTCATTCAGCAGGATGGGAATGGCAGTAGTAGCAGCACTTGCACTTACAGCAGGTTTCGCATCCTGCGGTGATGACGATGATGAAGGCGGATCGGCTACACCCAACACCGAGTCAGGCGTTCTGGAGACCACTTCAGGTAAGAAAGTGAGAGTGACAGGTGCCGGCAACCTTACATATTCCTACAATAGCGACGGCACCCTGGCATCCTTCGGTTATGGCAGCCATCCGTATGAGGCAAGCTACAACCCATTCACCTTTACACAAGACAACTACGGCAACGGCTATAAAGACGTCAGTGTGGTCAGCAACATCCGTACGAACGGTAGCGGATACATCACCGGCTGCACCGAGAAATACGACTATGAAAGCTCCGACTCAGAGGAGCATGGTTCGGGCAGCGTCAGCGTGAGCTACAACGACAACGGCAACGTTACGAGAATCAAGGGCAGCGGTTCAGGCTATTACATCGAGGATGGACAAAAGGAGAAATACAGTTCCTCATTCGATTATTCCTTCACATGGAGCGACGGCAAACTCTTGAAGGCAGTCTACACATTCGTTGAGGATGGTGAGAAAGATATCGAAACCTTGGTATTCGACTATGATGATGCCGAGGCAAACGTAACGCTCCAATACGTGCCTAACTTCCTCAACGAAGAGTCAGACTCGTTCCTCGCCGGACTGTTCTTTATCGGTTATGTAGGCAAGGGCCCGTCATACTTCCCGACCGGTGTAGACTACACTATGAAAGATTATGAAGGCACAGAGAACAAATACTACAACCTCACATATTCACTGAATTCAGACGGCACCGTATACCGCTACGGAGGAATGGAAAGCGGTTATATGTCATATTCCAGCGTCAGCGGAACCACGCCACGAAGCGTTTCTATGGCTCCTGCTGCCTCAGACAAAGTGAAGAGAAGCATCTTCAGTAGTATCCACAGAAGATTCATGAACAGATAACCCCCGACTATCAGAAAGGTTTATCCCTTATGCCATATAATCCCGGCCTTCCGATGCGTAAGGTCGGGATTTTTCCGTCTCTAATCGCCAGGAAAGCCCCAAACAGGTGTCATTACCGGTATTTGGCTCCTCTTTTATCAAAAAAAATGAATTTCCTTTGCCTCTCTCAAAGCTTTCTTATAACTTTGCCCAAAGTTTTGCGCCAGACTGTTCTGGCTGTTGTTTAACCTATAAATCTGAAATAAGAATATGCCATTTACGAACAATGTCATGATTGTCCGTCACAAGCTGTTGACCGAACTTGTGAAGCTATGGAAAAATGACGAATTAGTAGACCGCATTGACCGTCTGCCTATCCAATTGAGTCCCCGCCGTTCAAAACACGAAGGACGTTGCTGTGTACACAAAGAGAGAGCAGTATGGAGATATAAGTCACTTCCGTTGTTGGGCATGACGATGGAAGACGAAACCGACGAGCTGACACCTCTCTCAGAATTTGCTTTCCGCGCCATGAAGAGAGCCGGCAGCGGTGCACCGAGAGAAGATATCCTTACCGTTATCGACGAGGCTTGTTCATCCTGCGTTCAGATCAATTATGAAATCACCAATCTGTGCCGTGGATGTATCGCCCGCCATTGTATGACCAACTGTCCCAAGAAGGCCGTCCATCTGAAGAAGAACGGACAGGCATTCATCGACCACGATGCTTGTATCAGCTGTGGTATCTGTCACGACAGCTGTCCATACCATGCCATCGTATACATACCCGTTCCTTGCGAGGAGTCATGCCCGGTAAAGGCAATCAGCAAAGACGAGCGTGGCGTAGAGCATATCGATGAGAGCAAGTGTATATACTGCGGAAAATGTCTCAACGCATGTCCGTTTGGCGCCATCATGGAGGTATCCCAGGTATTCGACGTGCTCTATAGAATCCGTAGCAAGAAGAAGCTCGTTGCCATCGTTGCCCCTGCAATCCTCGGCCAGTTCAAGGCAGAGAAGGACCAGGTCTACGGCGCACTCCGCGAGATGGGCTTTGCCGACGTCATCGAGGTGGCACAGGGCGCCATGGAGACCGTAGAGCGTGAGGGCCACGAGCTGCTGGAAAGACTCGAAGAAGGTCAGCCGTTCATGACCACCTCTTGCTGTCCTTCATACAAGGAGATGGTGAAGAAACACGCTCCCGACATGGCGAAATACGTTTCCGACACCCGTTCGCCGATGTATTACACCGCCCGTCTGGCAAAGCAGCAGCATCCAGACGCCGATGTAGTGTTCATCGGTCCGTGCGTTGCCAAGCGCAAGGAAGCCCAGAGCGACGAAGCTGTAGACTTCGTTCTCACATTCGAGGAAATCTCTTCTGTGCTCGATGGACTGGGCATCGACATGGGCACCACCGCTCCATATAGCATGGCGGTGCAGTCGGTGCGCGAGGCACATGCTTTCGGAGAGTTGGGCGGCGTGACAGGCGCCGTGAAGGCATATCTCAAGGAGAAAGCCGAGTCATTGCAGGCAATTCAGGTTTCCAACCTGACAAAGAAGAACATCGCCATGCTGCGAGCTTACGGCAAGTCAGGAAAGGCTCCTGCCAAGTTCATCGAGGTCATGGCATGCGAGGGCGGATGTATCACCGGACCTTGCGTCCACAATGAGCTGAAAGCCGGAAAGCGCCAGTTCGACAAGGAATTGGGCAAGGAGACAAAGACCTATGATGATATGGATTGACAAACTACGCAGAGACCATGCTCTCGCGCCAGACGAATACCGGCAGCTGCTGGCAACGACAGACACCGATACCGTGGAATATCTGCATCGGCAGGCGCGGGAGGTGGCTCTCAGGCAGTTTGGTCATGACATCTATATACGCGGACTGATAGAGGTGGGCAACCGCTGCCGCAACAATTGCTACTATTGCGGCATACGGGCAGCCAACATGTCGGTGGCGCGTTACGAACTGACTAAAGAACAAATCCTGACCTCTTGCCGGGAAGGCTATAAGCTGGGCTTCCGCACTTTTGTATTGCAAGGTGGCGAGAAGTCTGGCTCTTATGCTATGTGGGAAGACGTGGTCAGCGAGATACGCCTCGCCTATCCCGACTGTGCCATCACGCTCTCGCTGGGCGAGATGACGAGGAGCGAATACGAGGGACTGTTCCGTGCCGGCGCCAACCGCTATCTGCTGAGGCATGAAACATATAATGCCGACCATTACCGCAGGCTCCATCCGGAGTCTATGTCAAGAGAACACCGGCTGCAATGTCTGCAATGGCTCAAGGAAACCGGCTATCAGACCGGCACCGGCATCATGGTGGGCAGTCCCGGACAGACTCTGGACCATCTGGTGGAGGACATCTGCTTCATCCGGCGTTTCCAGCCGCAGATGATAGGCATCGGACCCTTCATACCCCAGCATGACACACCTTTCAGGGATTGCCGTCCGGGAAGTGCCGACCTCACCCTGCGCCTGCTCTCCATCTTCCGCCTGATGTTCCCGTCGGTGCTGATACCAGCCACTACGGCGCTCTCCACACTCCTGCCCGACGGCAAGGCCCGGGGCATACTGGCAGGAGCCAATGTGGTGATGCCAAACCTCTCGCCGGCGGCATACCGCTCCAGCTATGCGCTCTACGACAACAAGGCGGCGATGGGCACGGAGGCAGCCGAAGGGTTGGCCCTGCTGAAACAAGAATTGGATAAAATCGGGTATCGTATATCTACGGCTCGTGGGGATTTTAAATGAATAATGACATGGACAATATCTTTAATCCTGCCTCCGGTGAGGCAGAAGAGTTTATCAACCATCAGGAGATTCTCGATACGCTGCAATACGCATCGGAGCATAAGAACGATCGGGAGCTGATAGAGAATCTGCTTGAGAAGGCGGCGAAATGCGGCGGACTGACCCACCGTGAGGCTGCCGTGCTCCTGGAGTGCGACGTCCCCGATCTGGTAGACCGCATCTTCCATCTGGCAAAAGAAATAAAGCAGCGCTTCTACGGCAACCGCATCGTGATGTTCGCACCGCTCTATCTCTCCAACTATTGCGTGAACGGCTGCGTATATTGTCCGTACCACGCCAAGAACAAGACCATACCCCGCCGCAAGCTCACCCAGGAGGAAATCAAGCGAGAGGTCGTAGCCCTGCAGGATATGGGTCACAAGCGTCTGGCGCTCGAAGCCGGCGAAGACCCGCGCAATAATCCTATAGAATACATCCTGGAGTCTATCCGGACCATATACGGCATCCATCACAAGAATGGAGCCATCCGCCGCGTCAATGTGAATATCGCCGCCACCACGGTGGAGAACTACCGCCGCCTGAAAGACGCCGGCATCGGCACGTATATCCTCTTTCAGGAGACATACCACAAGAAGCACTACGAGGAACTCCATCCCAGAGGTCCCAAGAGCAACTATGCCTACCACACCGAGGCTATGGACCGCGCCATGGAGGGCGGCATCGACGATGTGGGCATCGGCGTTCTCTTCGGTCTCAACCTCTATCGCTACGATTTCGTGGGCCTCATGATGCACGCCGAGCATCTGGAGGCAAAGTTCGGAGTAGGTCCACACACCATCAGCGTGCCCCGAATCTGTCCGGCAGACGATATCTCAACAGAGGACTTCCCCGACGCCATTTCCGACGAGATGTTCGAGCGCATCGTGGCCGTCATCCGCATCGCCGTTCCATACACCGGCATGATCATCTCCACCCGTGAGTCAGAGGCCGTGCGCCGCCGTGTGCTGGAGCTTGGCGTGTCGCAGATCAGCGGCGGTTCGCGCACCAGCGTGGGAGGCTATGCCGACTCAAAGCCGGAGCATACCGAGCAGTTTGACGTCAGCGACCATCGCTCGTTGGACGAGGTGGTGGGCTGGCTGCTCGATCTGGGACATATCCCGAGCTTCTGCACCGCCTGCTATCGCGAAGGACGCACCGGCGACCGCTTCATGTCGCTGCTCAAGGCCGGACAGATAGCAAACTGCTGCGGACCGAATGCCCTGATGACGCTGCAGGAGTATCTCGAAGACTATGCCTCGCCTGAGACCCGGGCGAAGGGACAGCAGGAGATTGCCAAGGCGTTGGAGCATATCCCGAACCCGAAGATAAAGGCGATTGCCACGAAGCGGCTGGAAGAGATAAAACAAGGAAAGAGAGATTTCAGATTCTGACATAGATATGGAGAATACACCACATGTTTCCCGCTTGCATATAGCCCTCATCGGACTGAGAAATGCCGGCAAGTCGTCACTGCTCAACGCATGGTTGGGACAGGAAGTGTCTATCGTGTCCAGCGTTGCCGGAACTACTACCGACGCCGTGAGGAAGGCTGCCGAACTCCCCGGACTGGGGGCTTGTGTGATTATCGACACACCGGGATTTGACGACACCGACCAGCAGCTGGGACATCTGCGCGTTGGCAAGATGCAGACTGCCGTGAAGCAGGCCGACATCGTAATTCTGGTGGCGGGCGGACCAGTGCTCACGCCGGAAGAACGGGAGTGGGCTTCTTGGCTCAAGCTCAAGAAGACCCCCTGGCTCCTTGCCCTGGGCAAGGCAGACACCATGGAGGATGCAGAACAGGCGGCAGACCGTCTGTCCGGCGAACTGGATGTGCCCGCCGTGGCAGTCAGCGCCTTGCGCCGCAGCGGGTTCTCCAGGATGATGCAGCTGCTGCTCCAGCTCCTGCCGCCCGATTTCGGCAAGGAGACCATCACGGGCAGTCTTGCCGCCGAGGGCGACAGGGTGTTGCTCGTGATGCCACAGGACAAGGAGGCGCCGAAGGGACGCCTTATCCTGCCACAGGTGCAGACCATCCGTGAGCTGCTCGACAAGCGGTGCATCGTTTCCTGCTGCACTCCCGACAAGCTGGCTGCTGCTCTCGCCTCGTTCCGGGAGAGTCCACACCTGATAATCACCGATTCGCAGGTCTTTCCGCAGGTGTACGGACAGAAGCCTGCCGACAGTAGGCTGACCTCCTTCTCCGTGCTCTTCGCCGCCTACAAGGGCGATGCCGTGGCGTTGAAACAGGGAGCGGAGAGCATAGCCCGGCTTACAGACCGTTCTCATGTGCTGATAGCCGAAGCCTGTGCCCATGTGCCGGCGGGTGAGGATATCGGCAGGGTGAAACTGCCGCACCTGTTGCGCAAAAGGGTGGGCGAGGGCCTTCAGGTAAGTTTCGTCAACGGGCGTGATTTCCCCGAAGACCTCTCGCCATACGATCTCGTTATCCATTGCGGCGCCTGCATGTTCAATCGCCGTTATGTGTTAGACCGCATCCGTTCCTCACAGTCACAAGGTGTGCCCATCACCAATTATGGCATGGCGATAGCCTATCTCACCGGCATCCTGCATAAGATCGACTTTGCAGGATAGTCTGTTGGAAATTAGAAAAAAACTTGATTTCCTCTGAAATTGTCAGATTGTCTGGTTTTTGCTCTAACGCATTGATAATCTGATGATTATCGACCAGACAGTTGTTTTGGATTGTCTGGACAATTCGTCATCCTCAAGGGTGGAATGTCATTCATCCACCAGTTCCACGAGGAACTCGTTGCCTCGCCATGTCCTCCTCGACGTCATTCCGGGCAGCGCCTTCAGCCGGCGGCTGAGTGTCGTGAGATTGGTAGAAGCCATTGCCGCCGCACCCGCCTTCTGGCGCAGATGCTGAAATATCGCCACCGTGGTCATATACTCACCCCTGCCGTTCTCCTTGCCGATGCGGAAATACTCTTTGAAGAAATCCTCCGCTGCCATCGTGCGCTGAAACCTGTCGTTGCTCATCGTCAGCAGCTCCGTTTCCAGTTTGTCGAAATACCAGCGGCGCCCACTCTCTATCTCGCTCAGCGCCTGGGCATAGAGCTGGGTGTAGTCTATTGGCGTCGCCACGTCGATGGGCCGGTTGAAATCCACACAGATGAAGCGGCGGCTCCCCGACGGGTCGCTCAGCACATTCTGCATGTTGCTCGTGGCGATGAACGATGCCCGGCGCGGCAGTTCCTCGATGGCAGTTCCCCACGGGCGCTTCATCTTCACCGCCGGCAGCTGCACCACATTCTTCAGAAAACCCTCCTGCAGCTTCGGCGAAATCTGGTTGAACTCGTCCAGATTGATGAGCAGCAGTTCAGACATCGCCCTCAACACCTGCTTTTTCTCTGACAGCTGCAGACTGTCGCAATATCCCCATTTCAGTTCCGGAGGCAGCAGCCGGCGGCAGAACGTGCTCTTGTTGAAACCCTGGTCGGAGATGAGCAGCGGCACGTTGCTGTTGCCATACAGCTCCCCCGTCTTGCCCGTCCATTGCGCCACCATCCCCAGAAACCACGTGTGGAATCTCTCCCTCCACTCCGGGTCCTCCGTCGGCACCGTGTCGGCGAGCCTCCCGATATGGTCGCTGCCGTCCCAGCGGCCCACACATTTGGCGAGGAAGTCGCCGATGGGGTCGAAACAGCCGATGAAGTCAGACCCCACATAGTTTCTCACGTCATTGAACCCCACGGCGATGCCCGCCAACTGCACCTCCAGCGTGATTCTCTTCAGCGCCCTCATGTCGAGCATCAGGAACGTGCCGTTGCCGTCCCTTTCCATATACTCCGTGCATTCAGTCACCGTGTTGTATCTCAACACATACCTCCGCCTGATATGCTCCACCATCCTCACCACATGTGAGCACCTCGTTGGAATCCTCTCCCCGGTCTCATTCTCCGTGTTCGTCACTTCCGTTTCCTTACTCGTTTGAGTCCTGTTCATTCTCTCAAACCACTTCTCCGAGGTCTTGGCAGATATCCTCAACCTTCCTCTTTTGTTTGTTCTTATGCTTTTTGTTTTCATGGTATTGTCTGTTTTTTTAGCCAAATGGCGATTTGGAATTTTAGTCTGTTTTGGTTCAGAATTGGGCACGGTGCTTGCCCAACATGGGCACGGTGCTTTCTCAATAGGGGCAAGCAGCTTGCCCCGGTTGGGCATCTTTCCTGTCCGTTTCGTGCCCATTACTTATTCAAAAAGCTGACCATCTCTTCGTAGAAGTCAAACTCCACGTCGTCATACCCATAGTCGGCGAAAATCCTCTTTATCTTCTCCTGCTGGTTTTCCGTCAGTTTCCACGCCCCCGAGTCGTATCTCGAAAAGTCCCTTCTGTTGCTCATTGTCTTGATGATGTCGTGGCGTATGTCCTTATAGTCGCATGCCTTTACATTGCCGAGAGCCTTCTTGAATCCCCATGCCACCTTTATCTTCTTCATCTTATGAAACAGTTTGCATCCTTCCACCGGGTTTGAGGTCGGCAGGATACATTTCCCACACAGGTCCTTCTGTTTCATCTTTCTGATGACATGCCATCTCGTGCATCTCTTCTTTATTTCGCAGTTTTCGTTCAAACAATGAACCCAATTGTACGGTGTCGTGAACTCTCCCTTCACGAAATCCGAATACTTGATCTCATAATGCATACTCTGTGTTTTTAAAATGGTTATTAAAAGTTTATGATTATATTATCCCGGTCCTTTAGCCCTGATGATTGATCAGATCTTGGCGAGACATTGATGCAGTCGTGCGCGCTTCGCTCCATCCCGTGTCCGCTTTCCGGTCCGTATGCCTATAAAATACGGTCCATTTCCCCCTCATGTCATATTCCATCCCCTTCCATACGATTAATTCTTCTTATTCCCCAACCATCCAGACAATCACCCGATGGTTTTCACCATGCAAAAAATGCGGAAGTGTCTGAATTACAGATACTTCCGCATTGGCGACCAGATGGCTGACGGTTTTTTTGAAAAAAGTGGATTAATTGGATATTATGACCGATTAGAGCTAAATCGGTCGGATTATCGGTCGGATTTCCAGTCGGATGATGGATATTCCGGTCGAATTATATTCCACATACTCTAATGCCAATATCCGTTTCAAATAAATCCGGCAAAACGAAATGTGCTCGATTTGAAAAACGAAACGTGCAAAAATCGGGAAAAACGAAACGTTCTAAAAATTTCGCACACACGACACTTTAAAACAACAAAAAAGCAGTCCAAAACGGGCTGCTTTTATAGTTTTTGAACGGTAAACAAATAGCGTTCAAATGAGGTTCAAATTATACGGCATTAGACTTCACAAGCATCATATCTTTGTAACCAGCATCAAAGTTCACATGCGCATTGAACTCGAAACGCTTACAACCTTCAAACGGATTGCCGAGCGTTTTATTCTTGCCTAACCATTCACAAAGCTCAATGATAGACGACTTATCTGATGTGAAATAAACAAACGGCTTTCCTTTGAGCACATTCAACACATCGAGATAGTCAGACAAATGCCAGTACATTTTGTATGTTCCAACCTCTGTTGATAAATATGGAGGGTCAACAATAAACACCACATTCGGCTCATCTTTATACTTTTCGTATAGTTCACGATAGTCACACGATTCAATCGTCAAGCCTTCCAGATAGTCCTCACTTGTCGGGTAGTCGTTCTTTCGGATATTGTTGTACAATGTCTGCTTCTCCATCTTCTCGATGCTCAGTTCGTACTTCATCGAGAACATCACCGATGCCGAGATGGTTATAAAATCAATATAGCCCACCGTTTGCTCCTCATGCCTCAAACGTTCAAACATCTTCTCACGCATTACACCATCTATTCGCTTGTGCTTTGGCGTATTACCAACAATCGCTCGCAAATCAGCGAGCAGCGCATTTGTCTGAGGTATATGTGCCAATCGCTCGCGGTAGTTGTCGTAGTCGTTATATACCACAGTTGCCTCTGGACGCAAATGCTTCGTTATATGGGACAGCAAACCGCTGCCACCGAACAAATCCACAAACACCGTTTTGTCGTTGAACTGTGGCAAAATTTTGATATACTCCTTTGCAAACATGCGCTTCTGTCCGACAAAAGGCAGAGGTGCTGCCATGTGCATTTTCCCTCTCATACGTTCAGTTCAAATTTTATATTATCCTCACCAGCGAGAAGTCGTTCAGTGGGTTTTATGTTGTTTTCATAGATGTGTACATTCGCCAGGTTCAGCGTGATAGACTTTAGCGGCAAGTCTATCTGTCGAGCCATCAGATAAAGGTGGTAAATGTCTGAAGGCAGTCCGAGGTTTGCATCGGAGCTGCGCTGATATGCCGACACAACCAATACACCGTCCTCTATTTGAAACTGCACAAGGCTCAGGCACGGCGCCTGGTTACTCTCTGCATCCGTTGCTCCGAGAAACAGCACATAGTTTTTGCTGTTGCGTTTCTCCTTGTTGATGCGCTTAATAAGTGGCGGCAGTTTCTCCATATAGGTCGGGTAACTGTTCACCAATGTCTGACCACAATAGTCCCACCACGAGATGCCTGCTTCACGGTATCGTTCCACGCTACGCTCACCCTGCATAAAAAGCTTCAGCTCTTCCTTCAGCTTCTTTCTCGCTATACCGTGGCTCTCGAATATGTCGAGCAGATCAGCCGGTGTGAGCGTCAGCTGCTCATTGAGCAAGTATTTTATCTTGCCTTTTTTGTTCTGTTGGGTCTTGCCTTCAGCAAGCACCTTCCCCAATAATAAATAGTATTTGTTCATCGTGTTTTATTTTCGATACGGCAAAGTTACCACGCTTCCGCATCAAAAAGTAACACCACGAGCAAATCACACTGCAAGCCTTTTGCAGCACGTTTTCAAAAGCCTTGCACTTTATCCCCTGAGCACCTGAGCGCTACACTCTTGACCATATCGCTTGATGAGCGTGTACACCTTGCGCTCGCTCACATGATAGCGATCTGCAAGTGTCGCCACAATGTATGAGACCTTTTCGCCACCACCAAGCATCACCCGATAGTCGTTGTACAAGTCTATATATTCCACATCTTCGATGCGTATCCCTGCCTGTTGTAGCCTTTTTAACGGCTCTCGGTTAAAATTCAATATCTCAAATACTTTCATTTTCAACTAAATTATGTACCTTTGTATCGCCAATCATTTATAACACAAAAAAACACGAGAGTGCAGCAGGAGGCATACAGCCCCCGGTTGTGCACTCTCGTGGTGTTGTGTTAATAAATGATTGGCGTCTATATTAACAGGCCGGGGGCTTTTTTTACATCCTCCCCCGAAGGGATTTTTTAAGCGTTGTACTTGCTCAAATCTATTGCATCTTTATTCTTCCAGCCATCTTCCAGCATCTCTTGTATATGCTTAACGGCTTTCGTATAGAAGTCTGCAAGTTCATCCAGTGTTTCAAACGTACGATACACTGGACTTTCATCAGTGCCGAACTTAAATGTCACTGGCAGCGTTTTTCCGTCCGTCTGGACGGCCAAATCGTATGCAGCCTTATAGTTGTACTGGTTCTCTTGCGAGAGCCACACGGGGGATCCTTCATAGCTGAAGCCCGACAATATTGCTGCATCCGTTTGTTGGTTGTACCATTTTCTTACGAGGTCTTTTATTTCCTCGTCAGTCGGCTTGTGTGTCAGTTCTGCCTCCATGTAGTCAGCAGTTCCGTCATCATGTTCTTGCACGTCCCAACGAACGCGCCACTTGTTTTTGATGGGGTTCACGCATTCAAGCAATTTCACCTCCAAACTTCCTTGTGCTCTTTTCATCAACTAAAAACGTATTTGGTTCGACCTTTGCCGAACACTTCCGTCTTGATCGTTGTCTCAAATGGGAAGCCATCCGGCACTTCTTTAATCTGGGCGAGGATATTTTTCATTTCCTCACTGTTGGTAAAGAATTTCCTGGCTTCGCCGTTCATCTCGATCGATACGATGCAGCGGTCTTCACCCTGCTCCGTCTTGATGCCCGTCTCAAAGTCCTTCACGATGATAGGAATGTTTACCAACTCGCGGATACTTACTACTGTACCCGCAAATCGCTTCTTGCCGTCTTCTGGCTTGTAAGCGACATTCAAATCCTTAAATGATTTCATTTTTTTGCCTGTTAATTTATAAAACAAATTTCGGCAGCAAGCGTGCTTGGCCATTCCGTAGAATGACGCAATCAGTTCCCGCCGTCTCTTTCTTGATTTGACTTTGTGTAGTTTCCTTGCATACTTCTTCTTGACACGCTTGCGCAGTAGAGAGTATGATCCGTTGAATGTTACATACCCCAAGAAGTCGATTCCTTGCGCTGATGGGAATACCCTTTCGTTCTTCTTGATTTCAAGGTCTATTTCACCGATCTGTTCATGTACAATATTGCGTGCCAACCAATTCTCCTGCTTGTGACCACAGAGTACAACGCCATCATCACAGTAGCGGTAGAAGTATTTGATGCCGTATTTGTCCTTTAGAAAATGGTCAAGGAATACGGACAACAAGAGGTTGCCAGAAGCCTGCGAGCTTCGCAACCCGAAACTGATACCCTCCGGAAGGAGATGAAGAAAATGATCCAGGAGCGATAGCAGCGTCTTATCTTTGAATACTCTGCGGAAACACCACATGACAAACTCAGGCTTAGTATTGTCATAGAAATGCTTGACATCGAACTTGTAGCAGTAACGTGTGCCTTCTGGGTCATTATCCATATCCAATTGCATGCACTTTCGTAAATCGTGTGTGCCACGTTTTTTGATGCTCGCTCCAGTCGTTCTAATGTACCGCTTGTGTAGATATTGGTCTACGACGTTCATCACGGCATACACAGCGATGCGGTCGTACATGGATAGAATCTGCAGGTGTCTAACTTTGCCATTCTCACAGATGATGCGTTCATGATAACTGCCGAGTCGAAAGGAACCGTCGGCAAGTTTTGCAGTCAGTTCTGCAATCACCTCCTCGCGGTGTGCGAGCAGATAGCGTCCTTGACGGCATTTCTTACGCTTCTTCCCACGCAGTACACGGTCAAACGCCTCCGACATATTGCCGTAGGACGTTATCTCTTGCATGATATAGCCTTCTCTGTGCATGGTCTTCTTTTTATGATGGAAGATAAGGGCCTTCCTTTCCCCGGGCCAATCTTCTTCGAATCGTTACCGACCTACCAAACTCTATTGCCCGACACTTGATGTTTCAGCTTTCCACCTTGACATAGATGCTTTTGCTGTGGCTCGTTTCCCTCGGCTCCACATTAGGGACACGTCCCCGTCGTTGTACGCCGATTAGTTAGATTTCCAGACGCGAGCCGATATTCGCATTCGAGTTCGAAGCATCGTTATTCGCATTCGCATACGACACACCGCCATTCGAGTTCGCATTGTTGTACCCGCGATAGACCACACGGACTGTCGACGTGCTCACCTCATAGCGGTCGGTATAGTATGTCGTCGACGAACCGTTCACAGTTCCCGTCGGTACCATATCCATCCATTTGCCGTGCGCCACGCCCGTTATCCATAGTCCCTGCGTTGCGCCCTTCACCATCCTCGTCGTGCCGTCCGCCATCCAGATACGCCACTTTCCCTGGTTGCCCGAGTCATTCGGCAGGTCCACGCGGTCCATCATGTCCCACTTGTTGCCGTAGATGTCCTCATATCCCAGGCAGCAAGTGTTCACCACCTGCACCACCGTTTGCACTCCGTATTCACCCTCCGCCTTGTACCATGCGTATTGGCGCACCGAGCCGTCCACCACCGAGTTCGTCACATCCGCCTTTATCGCCTTCGCCGCCTCATAGCCTATCGTGTCCTCCATGCCATGACTCATCGTGCCGCCCGTCTTGCGGTTGTAGTCTTGCGAACCTGCACCGCACTCCGACTGCATGTCCCTGCGTCCATATTTCGCATACGCAAGGTTGGCTATCCACGAGTGCATCATCGCGTCTATCTGCTGCATGCCCCTACGATGTGAGTAGTAGTGGAAGTCTATCCATGTCAAGCCACCCGTCGTCGAGCCGCCCGTCACGCATGCCCTCAGCTTTTCGCCCACTACCGAGCTGCCAACAACGGCGCACAAATAAGCGTCCTCATGCACCCATTCCGGCTCCATGTCCTCTATCTTGTCGCTGTTCGACAGCACCACCATATCAAACTCCGCCGTGTTCAATACCGTGAAGTATAGGTCCGTTGCACCCTCCGGCACATCGCATATCACATACATTCCACTCTCAAACTTGCAGTTTATCGTCGGCACAACCACGTTCTTCACCACCGTGCCGTCAGCGTCAACGAATGCCGAGCCTACAAGATTCGTTCCTATCACCGTTGGGAATCGCACCTTCTTCCAGCCGTTGACTGTCACCCTACACACTGCATAGCTCGTGTCCGCCGTATAGGAGTCCCGTATAGTGTCCTTGCCGCTCATCACCTTCTGCCCCTTGCGGTAGCCGCCGCCAGCCTGTATCGCCTCCAGTTTCACTATGGTCACTTCCGGCACTTTCGGCATCTCCTTCTGACTGCTGAAGCAGCTATAGTGCTTGCCGTTCAGGTAATCGTTCACGCCCTTTGTCCACCTTGCAGGCTCCAGCATCATAATGTCGCCCTCCGTGCTGTCAAGCTTCGCCTCGCTGCCGTCGGCATACTTATAGCTGTCCGCATCATCCAGTGGGTAGTACGTCACCTCGCCGTCCGTGTTGTTCATCACCGTGTCCACACCAGCTATCCTCACCTCTGTCGTCGTCGCCATCTTCGTTACCTTCGCCAGCACTCTGTGCCGCAGCTTTAGTATCGCTTCGATGTGGCCGCTCGGCTTGTATGGCGTGCCATACTTGTAGCCCGTCCCGTTGTCAAGGTTGCTCACGTTCGCATCGTCGCTCACCGTATCGTCAAACTCTATCATCGTGTACTCCGGCTGCACCAACCTCAGCTCGTCACCGATCCATGCAGTCAGCCTCTCATAGGTCGCCTCGTCCATGCTTCGCGTCAGTCGGTATTCGCCTTTCAGCACGGCATGGCTCACCACCGTTCCGTCGTCATCCACACCCTGCATCCCGGCTTCCATCATCGCCACCAGGTCAGCCCCGTCACCGTCCATGTCAACGTCAGCCACGCGCAGCGTCCGCACGTTCGGGCATTGTGCGTATATCTCCTTCCAGTCCAGTCCCGGGCAACTGTCAAAGATGAAGGTCGCCACGTTCTCGCAGCTCTCCATCTCCAGTCCTTCCGCCGTCAGCTTTGGCAGATATTCCAGTCTCAGCGTTGTCAGCGTCCCCGGCAGCCGCAGCTCCTTCAGCGGAGCGCCCTTTGCCACCGTCACGCTCTTCACCGTCGTGCCTCTCGCGTCCAGCTTCTCCAGCAGCGTCTGGCTTCCGAAGTCCAGCACCGTCGAGTCCTGACGATTGCTCCTCGCGTTCGTCTGTCCCTTCAGGTTCACCTCTCTCAGCTGGCCGCAGCCGCCCGTCACGAGCCACCACGTCGTTACCGATGCCTCCGAACCGTCCGCCACGCTCAGGTCCAGTTTCCTCAGCGCTGCGCAGTTGTTCAGTTCCAGTCCGTTCAGCAGGTGGCTTGCCGCGCCCCTCATGTCCAGCTCCATCATTCTTGATGCCCCGAACAGCAGCATCGGGTCGTTCAGCGCACGCTTGCCGGTCACGCTCAGCATGCCTTGCTCGCCGCGCAGCAGCCGTCCCGTCTCGCCCTCCATGTAGTCCTTGCCGCTCAGTCCGTAGGCAAAGTAGTATTCGTCGCTCGCCGTTATCTTTATCACGTCGGCCTTGTCGCTCGTCTCTCTCGCCAGATAAAATCCGGCTGAGTCCGCGCGGTAGTTGCTCACGCCGAACTTCGCGTCAAGCAATGCGAAGCGGTTCGTGATGAAATGCTTCAGCTGCATCTTTCGGGTGCCGCTCAGGGCGTACATGTAGTAGAACTTGTTGCCGTCTGTAGTCACGCCGTTCTCTGTCACTCTCACGCCTTTCGTCTCTGGGATGATATACTTCATCTCGCCGCTCTTGTTGTATTCCCTCAGCGACCAGTTTGCCTCTATCTCTTCCAGCTTCTTCAGCACCTTTGGGTTCGACAGTGCCTTTCTCAGCTCCTCGGCGGCGGCCTTCAGCTCGTCCTCCATGTTTGCCAGCACCAGACACCACAGCCACGAGTCGTGACCTTCGAACACCCATTTCTTCTTCTCCGTGTCCCACGAGTCCCTTGCCACATTGTAGAGGTAAGCAAGCAGCGAGTCGTTGCGCTTGCCCAGCATCGTGTCGCCGTCATAGTATGTCACCCACCATGTCAAGCCGTTCCACGTTCTCCATATCGTGTTCTTCACACGTTGGTCCAGCATGGCAAAATACTCGGTCAACAGATACCAGTACAGCAGGTTCTTCTTTGAGAAGTGACTGTCTATCTCTGTTTTGAACTTTTCCGATTTCCATGTCGTCAGGTCTGTGCAGGTCATATCCGCACCTGTAGGCACGCACGCCTTCACCCATGCCAGCATCGTCCTTACAGCGGTTTTCTGGTATTCCGTGGCGTTCGTTTCCCCGCCTGCCTCGTCCGCACCGCTCCACAAAGTGTCCTTCGGGTAGTTGAACTCATAACTCGTGGCAAACTCCGCGTCAAGCTGCGCGTCCGCGTCAGCATCTGTCTGGAAGTTGCACAGTTTTTTGCCGTTGTCAAGAAACTCCAGCGCAATGTGCTTCGCCTTGTCCGTCATGCCCGTCACCTCATACCAGTCGCTCTTGTCGTTGTTCATCTGGTACTGTCCGTAGAATGTCGGATGTGCCTCGTCTGCCCTCGTGCATGCGAATATGTCGCACGGATAGCCGTATATCGCGGTTCTCACCGTCGGATCGCTCTCCTGCGGTGGTGTCGGGCAGAGATCTCTCAGCACGTCGTTGAAGAGGTTGGCCATGCCCGTGTTCGTTTTCATCGACGAGTCCGAGAAGTCCGCCTTTGCGCAATTCACCTTGCACGGGTGCGGGTCCCCCTTGTACAGCGGCAGTTTGTTCACATCCTGCTTCACACCGTTTATCCACATCTCCGGCTTCAAGCCCTCCTTCATGCACTTCATCCAGTAGAAGCGGAAGTTCTTTATTGCATATTTCGTTGACGAGGTGCCCTGTATGCGCATCACGATATTCGTGAACCTTATCACGTCGCCCCATGCCGTATATATCGTCAACTCGTCCACATGGAAGTTCTGCTTCTTGTTCTTGCAGGCGTTCACGTCGTCAAGACCGTTGCCCGAGTCCTCCGAGCGCACAATCTTTATCACGGCCCTGCCGCGTTTCATCACCGCATCAAGGTCAATCTCGCCTGTTTCCGGATTTATCACGTTGTTGTCTTCGTACAGCTCCGCCATCGTCTCCACAAGCTGCTGGTCCACGATGTGGTTGTCCACTGTTTCATCGTCTGTCAGCGGTCGCGAGTATGCGCGTATGCCGTATATGTAAACGTCAGCGCCGTCCGACATGAATGTCAGTCCCTTCGCCTCTGTCTGCATGAAGTTGTCGTCCTCCTGATAGCACATAGCCGAGCAGCGGTCACCGTTCATATACAGTTCCATCAGTCCGCCGTCAGCCTTCTTGCCCACAGTAAACGCCATCTTTATGCGCTCGCCCTCTGTGTATTTCGATTCCACGCCCACCGGAACTTTCGTAACTATCGGCTTTCCCGTGTCCGGATCCGTGTTCTCCTCGTCCTCGCGGTCTATTGTCGAGCCGCTTTGCAGTGTCGCGCTCTGCGCCGTCACTCTGATGCCTTTCACGTCGTTCTCCATGCAGTCCATCACCATGCTGTCCCTGTCCGACACGTTCTTCACCATCAGCTCCACTTCAACCGTGCAGCCACTCGCCTTCACGTCCTTCAGGAATGGGCGGTAGTCCACGGTTGCCCTCGCGCCGTTCTTCAGCACCAGTGCGTTGCCGTCCCAGCCGCTCGTCGCCCAGTCCACGCCATCGAAAGTCGTGCCGTAGCCGTTGTTCTCCCATGCTTGGCGCGTCTCCGCGCTCTCCGTGTTGCTCCTGCCGCTCGCCGTCAGCTTCATCTCCAAGCCCTGCGTAGCCTCGCCAATGTCCAGACCGCTCGACTCCACTTCCACGTTGAAGGCTGTAGCCGCCTCGCCGCATGCCAGTCTTACGGCTACTGTGCCCTGCTTCATGTATCGCCCTGAGTAGGTCTGTCTGCTTCTGCCCACGGCATAGGTTCTTTCCGTCACTGTTCCGTCAGCCGTCTGTGTCTCCCTCACCGTCGCCGGCACAGCCTTCGCGTCATACGCAGCAAAACTGAATCGCAGCTCGCCATATTGCCGTGCTGTCAGCGTAGGCTCTATCGGCATGGCACCGAACTTTACTTCGCCCTTCGCGTCGCTGAACATTATCCCAACATACGGCTCGTCCGAGCCTTTCTTCAGCACATCCATCCATATCACGTCCGAGCGTAGACCGTCCCTCTCTGCTATCATCTGCAGCGAGTGCCGCCCTGGGGTCAGGCTTCCTGCAGCTATGCTGAAAGAGTCTCTCGTCGTGCCCGACTTCTGCACCGTCTTCGTCAGCGGTGCCTCGCCGCCGTCCACATACAGCGACACAGTTCTCAGTCCGCTGCCAGTCAGTGTGAACGGTATGCTTATCGTCTCGCCGTCGGCATATCCGCCCCTCTGCAGTCCCGTGCTCACGTCGTAGTCCGAGGATAGTGCCATACCCACCACCGTCACGCTCGCATAAGCTTGCTTCGTCTGCTGTTCGCCATCGTCAGTCATGCAAACCGCCTTCACATACACGTCCACCTTGCCCGCCGTCTTCATGTATTGCGTCAGATCCACATCATAGCTGCCCTTTGCCACGCTTCGTGTCTCCTGCTCCCAAAGCGTCGTCGTGCCCATCTTCACGCTTATCGTCACCGTCGCCTTCACGCCGTCGCTCTCGTTCTCCGCGTTCACGTGGTCGTATGTCCAGGTCAGCACAGTGTTGCCACCCTCCTTTATCAGTTCCGCGCTCACCTTCGCTGTCACCAGTATGCGGCTCGTCGCCGACGTGCCGCCACCGCCGCCTGCAGGCAGCTTCGTGTGCGATATGGCGTTGCCCTTCTCATCATAGGCATACAGGTAGTTCTCCTCACCATCAGGCACCACCTCCAGCGTGTGCAGCGTGTGCGCCTCCAGCTCCTTTATCTTTGTCGCCACCACGCGGTTCTCCACCGGGTTGGTGCTCTCCTCGTTCAGGCTTTCGTCCACGTCCGTCTCCCTCACCTCTATGTTCACGTTGCCCTCCTCGTCCGGAGTCAGTGCCGTGCCGTTTACTGTCACGCTCTTCACCGTCCCCGCGCCGCCGAAGTCCTCCCAACTCACTGGTTCCTCCCAACTCTCCGTTGTCGAACCCGTAAACTGCTTGGTCTCCCATTTTCCAGGTTCCGTCTCGTAGCTCACGCAGCGGCCCTTCTTCCGCTCCTTCGCCTCTACTGTCTTTATAGCGGTCGCAAGCGTATAGTATTCGCCGTCCTTCAGGGGCTTTTTCTCCGTCACGTTATAGGTGTTGCCGCCGCTCTTCTCCTCAATGGCAGTACGAAGTTCATCATCGGCTGCGGTTCTCGCCGAACTCTCTTCTGTTATCGCATTTGTGTTGCTGGCAATGTCTTCTGCAAGGGCGGCTTCTGCCTCAGTGCGTGCCTTGTTCTCCTTGTCTATTAAGCCCGACAACCCAGCCATTGACTTCTTCACTGTATCCGATATATACTCAGCCCATTCCGTCCATGTCCCTTTTTCGTTCTCCAAGTGTGCCGAGTTTATGTTATACGAGCGGAAGTATCTGTATATAGCCTTGTCATTGTGTACACTGAAGTCCAACTTACCCTCCGTATTCATGCTATAGTGCGTCGTCAGCACTTCCGTCAGTTGGTGTCTCATCGAATCCGAGAAAATCTCCACTACACCCACATTCATTCCATTGTAGACCAACGTCCAGCGCGAGTGCAGCGTGTCCTTCGCCATCCTTACGGCTTCCGCTACGCTCCCGGGCAAGTCATCTATCTTTGCCACGTCAATGCTGCCCACTATTCCCTCGGCAAGCGTCCGTGTTTCCGCATCGGCGCTTTCTCTTGCCGTTGCTTCGGCAGTCATCTTTCTTTGCAGTTCTGCATCCGCGGCTGCGCGTGCGGTGGCTTCCTCCTCTATTTTCGCCTTCAGCTCGTAAATGTTGCCGATGTTGCCCATCTTCAGCCACCCCGGCTTCTGCCAGGCGTATATGTCGCCATTCTCAGCGCTCGTCTTGTCAGCCTCGTTGTATATGCTCACCAGCTGGCCGTAGCGCAGCGCCTTGCCGTTCGTCCCCATGGGGGCCGTGTCCGCCTCCATCTTCGCCTTCGTCTGGTACACTTTCCGTATGCCCAGTCCGTCCGCGCTCTGCTCCATGTCGGCTATGTACGCCAGCGTGTCGGCATGCAGTCCGCCCACCTCCTCTGGGCTGATGCTGTCCGTTTCTGTCTTGCCTCGCAGCTCCGAGGCGCGTTTCTGTAGGTTGTATATCGTTTCCATAAGCTGTTTTTATTTTGGTAGGTCGAAAATCATTTTTATCGGTAATGCTGAAGGTCTGTCCACATCATCGAATGGTAAGGACACGTCTGCTCGCACCGTCCTTTCAAACGAACTGAGGCTGTAGTCCTGCACTCCGTTTTCCGTCTGAACATACCCTCTCGTCGACGTGACAAACGCATCTGGCAGAACTCCGTCATAATAGAACAAGGCAATGCTGCCAGTTACTTCTTCATTGCTTGTGCTTCTTATATTCACTTTTATACGGTACATTTCTTCCATCTCCTTGTACATCACCGTTCCCGTATAACCATTGCAGAACGTCACCTTCAGCTGTTTGTAGCTCGGCTCTTCCTCTATGCCAATGGACTTTCTCACCAACTTTTTCATCACTGGCAGGTCATATATGCAGTAGCTCTCCGTCGCGCCGCTTTTGTCCGTGCTCAGGTAGCCTTTCGTTTCCACGGCGCATGCCCTTGTCTGTCCGTCCTCAAACACGCGGTTGTCCGTCTCCGTGCGCTTGATGCAGAGGTATATCGGGTCATCCCAGCTTTGCACCACGATGGTTGCGTCGTCCCATGTCACGAACTCACCGTCCACCACGGCTGTCCCTGCATATATCTTTGTTGTGGTCGTGCTCTTTTCCACGTCCACCGACACAAACTCGGTTTTCCAATCTGTCAGCAGGTACGCCTTCACGCCGCCCGTCAGAGCCTCCAGCAGCTGCCTCATACTCGCCGTGTCGTTCTCCTGCAGCGTCTCCAGGTCATCCACATACACGGGCTGCCCGCCCTCGTTGAATTTCAGTCTATTCATAGTCATAAAGTTCTATGCGGTACGTTCGTCCCGCAGGTTTATAATAACTCAGCAGATTCCTTATCTCTCGCAGGTTCCTGCCGCCGTATTTGTCCTCCTCCGTATTCTCCGATGTGCAGAGGAACGTCGGCACCCACACCACAAAGCTGTCCTTGTACGAGCATTCACCCCTCCTTTTCAGCATCACGCCCCTCTCCGTCCGTCGGTACATGTAGCAGTCCTTCTGCAGCTCGTTGCGCCTGTGCCAGAACACCACATCCTCAGCCTCCGTGCTCTCTATCCATATCTGTCGTTCTTTCAGATAGAATGCCTCGTTCAGCGCCTTTTCTATATACATCACGTTGGCCGTCGTGTTCAGCCGCCTGTCCGCGTTCTTGCGCCGTGCCGTCAGCTGCTCGTATATATACCTCACTGGCAGCGTCAGCACCTTCAGCAGAGCCACCGTCAGTCCGCCTCTCATCACCGGCGGCAGCAGCTGCACCGCCATTTTCACCATGTCAACTTTCCACCACATAGCTCATCGAGTTTTCAAGTCCCTCCACCGTCAGGCTCCCGCCTGCCGCCGTATAGTTGTTTCCCTTTATCGTGGTCCACGCCGTCCCCGTCGCCGTCATATACTGGCAGTCGCCCAGCTCCACATCCTCCACGCCTTCCACCGCCTGTATCGCGTCCGTCAGCCGCGTCTTGTTGAACGTGCCGCCGTACACGATGTTCTTCAGATACGCCTTTATCGCCTCGTCCACGGCTCTCACCCCGTCCGATATGCGCCTTCCGTCCGTGCCTATCACCAGCGGGTCCACCCATATCCTGGCTCTCACCGTCAGCCGGTCAGCCCTCTGCGAGCGTATGGTCAGCACCACGCCAGCTATCTTTACCCTGTTCATATACTGTTTGAAAGCCGTTAAAACACCATCCGAAAGCGGTTCCGGCAGTCCGCCCTTCTCGCCGCTCGCCAGGATCTCCACACTCGTACCACGGTCTCTAACCGCCACATACTTCACCACCTGCTTCCCCTCGTCCGCCGTGGCATATCCGTATTGCTGTGTCGCCTCGTCCAGCACCAGCGCGTCGCCGTATTGAAAGGCTCTCGCCACCTTGTAGTACCACGGCACGCTCGCCACCACCGCGCTTGCCATCCGTGCCTCCACGTCCGCTGCCCACTTCTCGGTCAGCACCTCCACCACATGGCAGCAGGCGGCCACCACCCACAGAAGCACATTCTCCACGCTCACGTCCGAGAACGTCCCGCCCCACGTCGCGCCTGCCTTCAGCCCGTAGCGCTCCCTTATCGTTGCGTCCGCCATAAAGGCGTCCGTCATCGTTTTCTTTATTTCTGCCGTTGTCCTTGCCATGTTCTTTGTTTCTTGTAGTTACATGTATTCCTTCGTAAACTCTTCACCGAAAATCCGTAGCCTTACGCTGCTCTCGTCCCTTGCCGTCGCCGGGCTCACCTCGTGTGCCTTGCAGTAGCTTTTCATCACACGGTTCTCCTTCACCCCCTCCGGCAGCCGCAACGTCCTGCCGGCCTCCAGTGTGTCCGTAAGGCTCACGCCGTTCTCCATGGCCATGTCCAGAGCTGCCTCCCATGTTCCGTGCTCCTGCACCGCTATGTCCGCCAGCGTCTGCCCGTCTTTCACCGTCACCTCCATAGCCTTACATCTTTTTCCTGCCGAATGTGCAAAACCACACTATGCCCCACACGCCGCTCACGAGCACGCCTCCCGTCACCCACAAATACCATGGCACACCAGTTCCCCTCTTTTCGCTTTTCTCAACCCAGTGGTTCAGCGTGTCACGGTTTGTCTGCACGGCAGCGCCTTTCTCCACATCCTCATGCTGGCTCTCCCTTGCCGTATCATGGCTCTGCTCTCGGTTACGTTCCGTGTTGCGCCAATGCTCACTCTTCACCACGTTGCCCGCCTGGTCTATTGTCAGCACCGTTGAGTCTTTCACCACCGTCGAGTCCTTCACCCTCGTCTCGTAGCGTATCACCACTGAGTCTCTCGTCACTATGGAGTCCCTTACAGCCACCGAGTCTTTCACCACTCGGCTCTCATGGCTCTCGCTCGTTTTTCTTGTGGTGGCGCAGCTCGCCATGAGTGCCACCACCAACAGCCATAAAATGTGTTTCATATTCGTCGTTCCCTTTTTAGATGTCCTTGTATTCCTCCCCGGCGTCAAAGCATGGGCACGCCTTTATCCACTCGTTGCGCGTTATCTTTCCGTCGCCGTTCAGGTCGGGCGAGAAGTCGCGGTGTCCCCGTATCACCGCCTTCGGATATCTGCTTCTGAGCAGTTTCAGCAACGCCCTCAGACTCTTCTTCTGCGCCTCCGTGCGGTTGTCTGTCGCTTTGCCCGTAGCGTCTATGCCCCCTATGTAAGCCACGTTTATCAGCTTCGAGTTCCAGCCCTTCACACCGTTGCTCACCCTCTCCTCGTCCAGCATCTGGTGCACCACACCGTCTGCGCTCACAACATAATGGTAGCCCGGGTTCTTCCATCCCTTGCGCTTGAACTCCATCTCCAGTCCCCTTATCGTTGTCATTTGGTTGCTCGCCGTGCAGTGTACGGCTATGTATCGTATATCTCTCATTTCTTCTTCATTTTGTCGAGAGCCGCTTCCACGTCCTCGGGTTTCACATTCAGTTTGCTTGCAATCTCGCCCACAAGAGCCTTCTTCAGCAGTTGCAGGAAGGGCATGTTCGGAAAACATATCAGCATGCTCGCCGCCGTGCTCCACAGCTCCACCAGTATGATGCAGATGCAGATGACGCTCGTCGACAGCCCGTTCCCCACGCCCAGCAGTTTGTCTATCAGTATGAACAGCAGTATCACTGAGCCGTACACCGCCAACTTCGACAGCGAGTCCCTCATCAGCTCGCTCTTCGTAAATCGGCCCTGCTTCACGCTCGATGCAATGCCCCATGCAGCATCCATCACCACAGCAACCACCGTGAAGCCCACCATCGTCTCATACCCCGCCAGGAAGTTTGCCACAATCAGTCCTACGCACACCACCCAGCCCCATGCCGTCGACAGCACCACCGACAGCTTGTTCATAAAATGTTCCAGTATCATCATACAGTTTCCTTTCCTTTTTTTCTGTTAATAACTCGCCTCTATCTCCACACCCTTCTCCGTGATCCTCACCTTCGCCACAGTCTGCCCGTCCATCTCCAGCTGCTCCTTTATCTCCGTGCGCCAGTATATAGGGTCATTATCCAGCAGCATGTCGCTCAGCCCCACGCCTGCCGACGGACGCTCTTTCAGCTCCCCCTTGTGCAGCGTCAGCAGCAAAGCCTGGTTCTGTCGCAGCGTGTCTCCCACGGCCATCATGCCGTTCCTCACAGCAGGTTCCAGCACGTTGCCGTTGCCGTCATATCGCAGTTCTATTCCTTTCATCCTCTCCTCAGTGCTTTATAGTTTCGTCCTCGTAGTCCCCCTGGGCAAAGCGGTTCGCCGCCTTCATCGGCTTTACAGTGGTAAACGTGCCCCCGGGATGCGCCACCGTCACCTGGTGCGTGTGGCTGTTGAATGCGTCCACCAGCTCGTTTATCTTTGCCGTCAGCTCGCCTATGTTCACCAGTCCGCCCAACAGTCCGCCGTTCACCTCTATCCTCTCCACATGGTCCACCTGCACCACCACCAGCTCTGCCATGTCGCCGCTCAGGCTCCCCATCGTCACCGCCGTCCCCACCTTTGGTGTCACCAGCATCCGCCCCTTGTCTTCCGTTTCCGAGGCCTTCAGCCTCACCCCCGGCACGTCCACCTTTCCCACCGTCACCGTGCAGGTCTGACCCTCCACGCTCTTCACCACGCCTTGGTACAGCGTCGTCTCCCTTCCTCCGCCAGCGCCCCTCAGCAGTTCTTGCAGCCTCCTGTATTCGTCCATTCCGTTTTCTCCTTTTCTTTTTAGCTCAACTTAAAACCTAACGTCACCTTCCTCTTGCCGCCATCCCTGCCGAACTCCGTTGTCACAGCCGCAACAAAGTACGTCCCGTCCTTATACTCATAGTCACGGTCACGCAGCACAGCGCTGTCACCCGGCTTGCACATCGGCACCAGCCATCCCGTTATGCTGCCCTCATAACCGTCAAAGCTCCGCCGTTTCACCTCCAGCTCACCGCGAGCCTTCATCGAGGCCTCGTCACTCGTCGGACACTTGATTTCTATCTTGTCACCGCCTGTCGTGCCAGTCTCGATTTCTTTGACCGTGCCGTCGGGCATGAGTGCCTTCACTACAACAAGCAGCCGTTTGTCCTGCGCACGGTGATAGGTAAGGCTTTCTTCCTCGATGTTCAGCGAGAAGTCGTAGAAACGCTCTTCGCCCACTTTCTCGCCTGGTGGGTGTATGTGCAGCACACCATCCTGCATATAGATGTCGGCACCGCTTTCCTCTTGAACTTTCTTCAGAACATCATAGCCGGTGGCATTGTTTATCACGAACTTGCTGTATGTCCATGAGTAGGAACACTCGACACTGCAACAGATACCGCAGCCGTCAACGACCTTTGCGAGCAGGTCTTTCAGCGTCACTTTCTGCAGCACCTCGTTCGGTATGTCTTTTCTGAACAGAAACAGGTCGTCCTCGCAAATCAGCTTTATGTCGCCGCCGTCGGTGGATATGCGCTGCAGCCAGCCTTCAAACTCCGTTTCAAGTCCAGTTTCTTCATATCCGAACTTTATGCACACCTTGTCACCACGTTTCAGGTTATCCTCAATCTGCAGTGCCGCATTATATTCGGCTCCAGGCAGCGTTATGGTCGCGGTGTCAGCAAGCAGCTCTACACTTTTGTGTATCTCCACCTTGTCGAGCATTCCGAGTCGGTAGTTGCCGACCGTTATGTCATAAGTCATCGTGTACATATTGTATTATGTGTTTAGATCCTCACGGCTCAACAGCAGCTTATAGATGTCATCGCTGTATGCCTGGATGGTGTAGTTCTGGTTTGTCCTGCCGATAGTGAACGGTATGTCCCAACTCTCTATCGCCAGTTGGCTGATGCCGAATATCTCAAGCAATGGACATAATGCCTTTACATGCCCTGCCTCGCAGAAACTCTTTAGCCTTGTCACGTCAGTGTCTGGGTAGCTGCCATCATCGCTCATTAGGATGCCTTCTATCCTAACCGTGTAGTCATCTTGCGTCCATCGCTCTTTGATGCTGCCTTTCACCTTTCCTTTCGACACATGGCGACGCGTCAGTATATTCTGCCCGTTGATGCTTATCATCGGTTCCACAGGAAACAGCCACTCCTCAGCTCCGGCTTCTTCAAGTTGAAAGCGCAACGGCATCACCATGGGAATACCGAGCGCGTTTGTGCGGACTACATCTTCAAGTTCTTCCTCGCTGAGTTTGGTTACATCGAAGCCGGAGCTGTCGGGTATCGTCTTGCCGCCTTGAATATAGCCGAGGTTCTTGCCGAAGAAATTGTTCTCACGGAACAGCCAGTAGGGCGGTACCTTGGTCAGTCCTGCGGCCCTCAACGCGAGGTTCTGCAGTATGAATTTGTTTGTCGTGCTCATCGGTCTGTACTTGTTGCTATTGACAGGGCGCGGTTCATACATTGGAGTACCACACGCTCCAGTTCTGTCGTGTCGCTCTTATCGTTCATTGTTACTTGGATATTGTCGAAAAACTTGCCGATAGATATGTTTATCGACGTGTTGCGTGTGCCGCCAGTAGCAAGTGTCTCGGCTGTCTTGCGTCCGCCGTTTCCTCCTTTTCCGCCCTTGCCATTTTTACCGTCAGTGGCAGAGCCGAACGAAAACGAATTGTCGCTGCCTTTCACTCCAGGAGTGGATATGACTGAGGATTTCTTCGGTTTGTCTTTCGCCCTCTCTCGAACATAGTTTCGGTCGTATTCATCTTTTACACCATTCACAAGTTGTTTTGTCGCTGTGAGTGCTTTTCCGGTGCTCGATATGCCCGTAATGTCCTTCACACCTTGCACGGCACTGTTCCAAGCTCCTTTGAAGTCGCCGTCAAAGAGTTTTGCCATGGCATCACCGATTTTGCCAATACCACTGAGCAAGGTTTTGAAACGGTCTATCAAGTAGTCCTTGATGATGCCTCCGAATCCCTTAATCACAGACCACATGGTAAGCAGGAAGGCACGAAATCCTGCAAACTTATTCCAGCAATACACGATGCCAGCTACCAAAGCAGCCACCGCCGTAATGACGATGCCGATGGGGTTTGCGTTGAGAGCCACGTTCAGCAGCCACTGCACACCCTCCCATGCCTTTGTCACGGCAGAGACTATTTTAATGGCACCGACCATTCCCCACAAGGCTATCGTGTGGAGGTTGAAAGCTATCGTACCGACACCGACAACCACAGCGAGGTATCCGAGTTCTGTTTTCCACTGCATGATGAAGTTGATGACACCAGCCACAACTGACAGTATTTTCGACAATGCGGTCGCTATCGGCGGCACTATCGCCATAAACACATCCATCAGTCCGCTGACGATTGGTTTCAGCTGCTCGAACATGTCAACGGCTGACTGCCTTATATTGCCCATCAATGTCGAGAACTTGCCGCTGACGGTCTGGCTCAGTTTGTCGGACATTCCCTCGAAAGCGCCACCGGCACCCGTCGCATGGTTTATGGCTGCCGCCACAGCATCAAAGCCGATTTGTCCTTTGCTCATCATGTCCTGCAGTTCCGCATAGCTTTTGCCAGTCATCTTCTGAAGTTCCTTCAATGGGTTAAAACCGGCATTGATGAACTGCATCAAGTCCTGCCCCTGCATCTTTCCTGCGGATGCCACCTGACCGAACACAAGCGAGAGGCCACCGAGTTTTTCTTTGTCGCCCATGGCAATGTCGCCCAATTGCTTCAGATACGGCACAACCTTCTGTGCGTTAACGCCGAAGCCGAGCATCATCTTGGCGTTGTTTTCAAGGTCAAGCGGCTCAAACGGTGTCCGTGCCGCAAACTTGTTGATGTCATTCAACATCCTTGCGGCCATGGTCTCGTTGCCAACCAATGTCTTGAACGCCACCGATGTCTGCTCGGCTTGCGCCCCGATGGTGGTCAGTGCGCCCACCCCCGAAGCCATCAGCGTGTACGGGTTCATAAGGAAGTCCATGCCAGGCAGCGAGGAGAGCGAGTTCTTGAAATTTGAGAAGGAGAAGGCTTCCCGAAGGCGAGTACCCACGGATGTCGCCTTTCGGGATATAGTGTCAAGCTGCTCGGACGTGCGGCGTGCTACGCTCAACACATTGCCCTGGTCTGCCTGGAGCTTGATTAGGAATTTAAGTACACTATCCATTTGCCTTTGCCTCTTCTTTTCTGATGTCTATTAAATACCGGATAGTCCACGCCCATTCCGCATCGGTCAGGGTGTCTGGGTCTATGTGCATGTAATATCTCAATAGTGTATTCAGGTAGAGAACATCACTTGCCCCGGCATCGTCGATTTCAGCCTCCTCTAAAGTTTTTTTATCTCGGCCTCCTTTACCTTCAGCACCTCATCCAGTGTGTTGCAGGCTGCGAAGAAATAGTCATCGTTGGTCTTGATTTCCTCATCGCCTTCCACCCACAACTGGTTAAGTAGCGCTGTCTGCATCTTGATGGGGTCTTTCTCCACACTCACATAGCTCAAGTCACGGCGGTTCGGCTTGCGGATGATGCAGCTCTTGCCCTGCGTCTCTATCAAGAATATATCACCGTGTTTGGCTTTAAGTTCCTCAATGTGTTTCTTTTCAAAAATCATTTTTCTGTTCTTTTTAAATGGTTTTCAATTACTGTTCAAACGCTCCCTACACGCTCTTCTTGTCCAGGAAGATAAACGGAAGCGACTTCTCCTGAAATTTGTCGCCCTGCTTCCATTCTGTGTTGTCCTCCGTAAACTCCACACCCATCAGCAGGTCCGTCGTTATCATGTCACCCTTGCTCGGGTTTCCGTAAGCCACAACGATGTCTATGCTGATGTCCAGTATGTCGCCGCCACCGGCAGCACGCAGCGCCTCATATTCGCTTTGCGTCACCGTCAGCTCGCCGTCATACGTCTTGTTGCCTCTCTGTATGCTGTGGGGCTTGTTGCCCTTCGCGTGCAGCACTTCCTTCTCCTGTTTCGACGAGTATTTCACGCCCCTTATGCCAGTCACCGGTCTGCCCGCAGCCACCACGTTCACGTCGCTCCACTCGTACTCTCTTGAATTGAACATTCTTCTCCTCCTTTCTTCTTTAGCCGTTTGTTGTCACTTGGAATCCCAGGTTCACGTCCACATAACGCGCATAGCCGTAGGGGCGTACCTTCAGCGTCACCTTCACCATGCTCGTTGCCAGCACGTTCTGCGTCTCGTCTATCTTGCATACGCAGCCCTCGCCGTCGCTTCCGCTGCTCAGCTCCCCGTTGGCCGTCATCTTGCGGTTTATCGCTGTCTCCACCGTCTGCTGCCAGCTCTTCACCACGCCGGTGTCAAGCGTACCGTCTTCGTTCACCTCCAGTTCGTCCAGAAGCATGTCCAGAAGCGTGTCATACGCCGTGCGGTACGCCTTGTCTATCACTCTTCGCAGAGCCAGCTTCGCATAGTCCCCCGTAGGGTCGCACGCCAGGTTGTCGTCAGCCCAGTAGTAGCCGCTCCTGCCCACATACTTCCGCGCCACGATGTAGCCCTTCTCGTACAGCTTCCTAACGCTCTCACTGGCCTCCTCCGTCTTCTTCTCGCCCACATACATCTCCAGAGGTTTCAGGCTCCCGTCCTTCACCCTGCCAATGTTGCGCTGCACGCTCACGCTCGCCGCACGTCCAAGCAGCGTGCCCATGCACGCCCCGTTCGTTCCGGCTTTCGTGTCGCTCACCACGATGCCCACTCTGTCCCACGTTTCCTTTGTAAGGTCGTGCAGTTCCGTCGCTTCTGTGTAGTTTCTGCCTTCCAGCAGAGTCACCATCGGTGCATACAGCTCTGTCGTGGCCCATTCGCCCAGTTGCTGCGCTTTTACAGCAGCTGTCAGCACGTCCTTGTCTATGCCTTCCTGGCTTGTCTCGCTCGACAGCGTGTTCACGTTCGCCACGCCCACGCCTCGCAGCGCACCGTTCTCCTTCTCCACGAGCCAGCGCACGCTTCCTGCTGATGTCTTCGTATAGTCCAGAAGCGCCGTCATCGTTGTCGTCGGGCTCACGCCCATAACCACGAGCTTCACGCCGGCACCTGCCTCGTCATAAAACTCCGACAGATGTTTCCACAGCACCTCATTGTTTTCCTCAGTCAAGCCCAGAGCCTGCACACTGTCCATGCTCGTCACCTCATACGCCGTGTTCAGCGCGAACGTGCTCCCAACGGCTGCAGCGCCGCACACCAAGGCGAACAGCCCGTCCGGACTGTCGCCCACGGTGCCCAGCTGCCCCGTCAGAAATTGTATCTTCACTCTCGGTAGTTGCATAAGCTATTCTCCTTTCATTCTCTACACTGCAGCACCCTCAGTGATAAGGTACACACCCTTCTTGTCATAGCGGCGCGGACTGCCGCCAACACGCACCAGGAACGAGTAGATGTCACCGTAGTATTGCGGATCGTCCTCATTCGAGAACATCTTCACCTCGCCGAGAGCGCGGCTTACGCACTGCTGCTGCCAGGCAAGGCCTGCGGCAAGTTCTGTCGCCTCGCCCTCATCTTCCCATCTGATAACGGTCGAACCGTCTGCCTTCACTCGCAGAACCTTCGAACGCTGCATGATGCTGAAGCCATAGAGCTGTCCCATCACGCCCTTGCTCACATTTGCTACAGCCTGGAATGCCGAGAGCTCCTTGTCTGTCAGGTCGTCCAGAAGATCCGCATACTGCACAGCGTCAAGCAGCATATAGCGGCCCTCTGTCGGCACGTCGTCCACGTTCATCTTCACCATCGCCTCCATCACTACCGCCTTCGTAAACTTCTTGCGGTTGCCGGTCGCGGTTTCCGAAGTATGCGCCTCGCGCGCCGCACCGCTGGTGCTAAGTGTGTTCGCACCCTTCGCCCAGCGATACAGCAGGTTCTGTGCTGCCACCTTCTGCAGCTGCTGGCGGTCGTTGCTCAGCACGCTGTTACGCTTGTCGTAGCTCAGCTCCACAGTGTCGATGTTCGGAATGTAGATGGGGTTCGTGGTCAGCTCGTCCATGTCGTAGGTCAGCTCGTTGTCCGTGCGCTGGCTCACGCTCGCGGGCTTCTTTGTGCGGTTTATTTCCACACCCGACGGGGTGCCCGCATTCGGGATGTGTACCGTCTTGTAGCTCACAAAGGTAGAGTCGTCGATACTCTTCGAGGCAAACGAGTTGTCGGGGTAGAAGTTCTCGACAATAGTGTTCAGCCAGATTTGTTTGTTCAATGCCATTTCTTTTTTCTCCTTTTTCTTTCGTTATTATTCCGTTAGTTGTTATAGTCCACACCGAAGCGTTCCTTATACTTCGCTGCAAACAGTCCCGGGTCTGAGTTCTTCAGCACCGCAAGCAGACCGCATCTGTCCAGCTCGTCCCAGCTCTTGTCGGCAAAGCTGCTGCCGGTGGGGTGCTCGTCGATATAGGCTGCTGCACGCATCTGGGGCTTCTGGGCTTTCATGCCCTTCAGTAGCGACTCGGTGTTTGCACGGTCGCTCTTCATCAGAGCCTTGAAGGTCGCCACCTGCTCCTTGCCGATCTTGCCGTCGCTCACAGCCTTGTTAACGATAGCCTCCACCTCGGCTGCTTCGGCTGCCTCGGCTTTCTCCTTGTACGCCTTGTTGGCTTTCTCCAGGGCTTCTGCCTTGGTCGCTTGGTTCTCCAGCTGCTGGGCTTTCATCAGCAGCTCTGCCTCGCTGTTCACATCTTTGAACGTGGGCATTTTCTTCAGTTCTTCTAATAGTGCCATGTCTTTATTCTGGTTTTGTGGCTGCGTCTGCAGCCGGTTGTTGAAATACTGATATACCTCACCGGCGGTCTTCGGCTCCGTTTCGGGCTTCTCGCCCATGTCGTACAGTCCGTCTGCCAGTTTCATACTCACCGCTTCATCTGCGCTTATCCAGTGGTCCTTCTCGTCAAAATAGCGGGCGGTCACCTCCTTTGCCTCCATACCGCAACGGTGGGCTATCATGCGTGCCAGGTCGCCCTGCAGCGTCTCCATCATGCTTGCCGTCTGGCGCAGGGCTGAGGCGTTGCCCCATGTACCGCCGCTTACAGCGTGCAGCATCAGTTTCGCGTACGGCGACATATAGAGGGGCTTGCCGCATAGAGCGATTATGCCTGCTATGCTCGCTGCCACACCGTCCACATACATCGTTATGTCCGCCTTCGAGGTGCGCAGCGCATTGTATATCGCTATGCCGCTGAACACGTCGCCGCCGTTCGAGTTTATCCTTACGTCTATCTTGTCGTATTGCGCTTGCAGAGCCATCAGCTCGCTCACCACGCGCCCACTGTCCACCTTCTGGCCGTCGCCCACGTCGCCGTACAGCAGTATGGCCACCTCGCCGTCACCGGGTATTGTGTTGAAAAACTTCATTTCGCGTTCTGTTTTTAAATTTCCGCTTGCAAAATTCTATAAAAATCCGTCCGCTTGCAAACCGTGTTTTTATAGTGTCGTTTCCTGATGTTATCGTCACTTTTCCTGGAGTCATCATAAAACCGTGGTTTGAACTTCTACCCAAAAACATAGAACTTTGCATCCTGTTAACAAGCATTTTTTTTATTTCATCTTATGACAAAAAACAATATCGACAAAAAAGGCATAGCACAGTCCCTCTTCCTCGACGGAGCATACACCCAGGAGGAGATTGCAGCTAAGGTGGGAACCACACGTCAGACTGTTTCGCGGTGGGTCCGCGATGGAGCATGGGAGGAGCTGAAGGCTTCACGCACCATCACAACCGAACAGCTCATCGCGCAATATAAGCGCCAACTCGCCGAAATCAACAAGCGGATTGAAGCTCGACAGCCTGGCGAACGTTTCCCGACAACCGAGGAGGCCGATGCCATCGTCAAGACTGCTGGAGCCGTCAAAAAGCTGGAACAGGACATCGGCGTATCCGATTGCGTCTCTGTTGCCATGCGCTTCCTCTCATGGCTGCGCCCAGTCGATGCCGAAGCGGCACGCACGTTCAACGACTATTTCGATGCGTTCATCAAGGATCAGGCAGGGAGGGCCCGTAAGTAATGGCTACAGCTAAAGACAGACAGTCTCTTGCCGTTTGGGAGGAGTTTCACAAAAGCCTGCTGCGCGGTGTTGAGGTCGACAACAGCCTCACGCGTCAGGACATAGAGCGCCAGCGTGCTCAACTTGAACGCGACCCCATAGAATGGATAAAGTTCTTTTTCCCTGCTTACGCAAAATACGAGTTCGCACCGTTCCATATTCGGGCCATACGGCGCGTCATTGCCAACGACGAGTGGTACGAGGTGCTCTCATGGTCGCGCGAGCTGGCAAAGTCCACCGTCGCCATGTTCATTCTCATGTTCCTTACGCTCACACGGCGCAAGCGCTTTGTCGCTCTGGCATCGGCCACCATCGACTCGGCTAAGCGTCTGCTACTCCCGTTCAAGATCAATTTCGAGTCTAATCCGCGCATACGCCAGTTCTACGGCGAGCAGACCACCATCGGGCAGTGGACTGATTCTGAGTTTTCGTGCCGCTGTGGAGCCAAGTTCATTGCCCTCGGAGCAGGTTCTGCTCCACGTGGTATGCGCAACGAGGCCATACGTCCCGACATCCTCTATTTTGATGATTACGACACCGATGAAGACTGCCGAAACCCAGTCACGCTCGACAAGAAATGGGACTGGGCGGAGCACGCGCTTTATCCTACACGTTCCATCTCTGAACCAACGTTGGTTCTTTGGTGTGGCAACATCATCGCAAAGGACTGCTGCATCACACGCGCAGGACATCTCGCTAACTCATGGGACATTGTCAACATACGCGACGACGCAGGACGCTCCACATGGCCGCAGAAGAACAAGGAGGAGCAAATAGACCGCATCCTTTCCAAAATCTCAGTAAAGGCGCAGCAAGGCGAATATTTCAACAACCCCGTGGCAGAAGGAAAAATCTTCAAGAACCTGCCTTACGGTAAAGTGCCGCCGCTATCAAAGTTCCGCTTCCTCATCGGATATGGCGACCCTGCTTACTCTGATTCTCGCAAAAAGGCCTCGTCAACAAAGGCGCTCGTTCTTGTCGGCAAGCTCAAGGGGGTCTACTATGTCATCAAGGCTTTCCTCGCACGCGAGACCAATGCCAACTTCATATCCTGGTATTTTGCCATGGACGATTATGTCGCACATAAAGCCAATGTCTATTGGTATATGGAGAACAACAAGCTCCAGGACCCGTTCTTCAACCAGGTCTTCAGACCGCTGCTACGGGAGCAGTGCCGCGACCGACGACGGGAGCTTTACATCAAGGGCGACGACCGCAAAAAGACAGACAAGGCGACGCGCATCGAGGCTAATCTCGAACCCATCGACCGAGAGTGTCGTTGGGTCTTCAACGAGCAGGAACGGGACAACCCCATGATGCAGGAACTCATAAACCAGTTCAAGCTCTTCGAGCTCACGCTGCCTTATCCTGCCGACGGACCCGATGCCGTCGAGGGAGCGGTCACCATCAACGACATCAAGACGGCTGAGATGGAGCCAACATACACCGTCTCTTATGCCGAGCTCAACGAGGACAACCCGTATCGTATGTAATAACAATTTCAAAACTCAAAATATCATGTTTTTATATGGACAACTTTATTTCATTATCCGATTACGACGCCTCTATTCACCGCGACATCCTCGATGCCTTGTTGCGAAAGGACACAACGGCTTACGACCCGCAAATCATAGAGGTGTGCGAGGACCGAGCCGTTGCCGAAATGCGGTCTTATCTCAACAAGGCCTACGACTGCGACGCTATATTCTCCGCGCGTGGGGCAGAACGCCACGCACTCATTCTCATGTTCGCCGTAGACATCGCTGTGTTTCACATCTTTTGTCAGCACAATCCCTACAAGATTGCGAAGATACGGCAGGACCGCTACGACCGCGCCATTGAGTGGCTTAAAGGCGTAATGGCTGGCGACATCACTATTGATGGGGCACCGCTGCTACCCGACGACACGCTGGCAGACAATTCACGCTGGCAGATTGCAGCCGACGAGGTACGACCTGTCTTTCTCTGATCATAAATCATCATCAATATGGCTAACAAGAACTTAAAAACAAATAGGTCTATGCGTACCTCACAAAAACGCATCACACAGGGTGGTATGCTCACATCTCCCGGGCAGCGACAGCCCGACATAGTGCTGCAGATGCCTGAGGTCTTCTTCTTCGACATGAAAGCCTACATGGCGTCTGTCAAGGCAGCGCAGGGCATCGACTATTCCAACCGAGTCCGACTCTACGACATGTATGAGTCCGCTATGCTCGACCTCCATCTGTCGGGGGTGCTCGCAAAGCGGTTGAGAGGGGTTACCAAGATTCCCATCGAGTTCCAGCGCAACGGCGAACCCGACGAGGAAATCAACAGTCAGATCCGCTCGCCATGGTTCAAGCAGTTCCGAAAGGATTGTGTCCTTTCTGAGTTTTACGGCTTCTCCATCATGCAGTTCTGGCGCGATGATGATGGCTTCATACGCTATGATCTCATCAACCGTAAACACTATGACCCTATACACCGGCGCATTCTCAAGTACCAGGGGGAGATAGATGGTATACCGGTTGAGCAGTTTCCCAATATGCTCTTTGTCGGAAAGGAGCGTGAGCTCGGAATTTTTGCCGAACTCCTGCCTGCCGTCCTTTACAAGCGTGGCGACATGGCTGATTGGGCACGCTTCTGCAATATTTTCGGTATGCCTATCCGTGAGTACACCTATGATGCTGGCGACGAGCAGGCACGTCGCCGACTGGTCGCAGAAGCGCGCTCGCAGGGTGCCAATGCGGTCTACATACACCCAAAGGATTCCGAACTTACGCTCATCGAGGCGGCCAACAAGTCGGGCTCGTCAGAACTTTACAAGACTTTTGCCGAATATTGGGACTCCAAAATTTCAATCCGCGTGCTCGGCAATACACTCACAACCGATGCCAAAGAAACAGGAACACAAGCGCTTGGTGAGGTGCACAAGGAGGAAGAGGACGAAATGAACGCCGATGACCGCGATTTCATTCTCGACATTCTCAACTACGACATGCGGCAGATCTTCGCCGACCTCGGGTTCAATGTCGAGGGTGGAGAGTTCGTCTATGCCAAAAAGGACAAAATCAATCCTTCGCAGCAAATCGACATCGTGCAGAAGCTCTCTTCCATGGGACTACCCATCGACGATGACTATCTCTACGAAACTTTCTGCATAGCCAAGCCCGACAACTACGACGAGCTCAAGGCGCAGAAGGAAGCGGAGAGGGCCGCCATGCGCAATGCGCTCAACGCTCCAGACAATGATGGGCACAACCATAAGGAGGACAACAAAAAAGACGGCTCAAACACCGTTCAAAAAACGATAAAAAACCATTTGAGAGGTTTTTTCGGGCTCGCCCCGACACCAGGGGCGGATTCCGACTTCTGATCGATAGGCTCTATTACGACGGCTCATGTGCCTGTTGCTCGGGACATTTCCACAATGTCGCGCCCTCGTTCACGTTCTCCACCGATGTGCTGCAGCAGTATCTCCGTGCCATATACAACGGCTTCGACACCTCGCGTGCCGTCGAGCCTACAATGTGGCGCGAGGTACTGCGCGTTCTCAACGAGGCCACGGTCTCGGGCTTGCTGCAGAGTAGTGCGCCTACACATCGTGACAGCTTCCTCGCCGCCCTACGTCATTCCAACGAGGTCTTTGCTGCCTTCAAGGTGCATTCCATGTCCGAGCGAATGGCGGCACGCCTCCTCAATCCCGACGGCACGTTAAAACCGTTCCGCCAGTGGGCTGACGATGTAAAAAGTATATCTTACCACTATGTCGGCGCGTGGCTGCGCACCGAGTACGACACGGCTCTCATACGTGCCCATAATGCCGCCGACTGGCAGCAGTTCATCCGCGATGCTGATGTTATGCCCAACCTCCGTTGGATGCCAACCACGTCGCCAATGCCAGAGAGCAGCCACCGCGCCTTTTGGGAGAGAAAGCTCACGCTGCCCGTCTCCGACCCGTTCTGGGACGAACACCACCCCGGCGACCGATGGAACTGCAAGTGTTCACTTCAACAGACCGACGACCCGCCTACGCCAGAACTGAAGGCGGAGTTCGCTGGCGAGGCTCCACAGCCAGGACTCACAAACAATCCCGGAAAGGATGGGCACACCTTCTCACAAGACCATCCCTATTTCCCTAAGTCGTGTGCATCATGTGGGTTCTATAAAAAGGCAAGCATAAAAAACCGTTTATTACCAGCGTTTCTTAATATAAGAGCTAAAGACTGCTACGACTGCCCGTATATAAATAATTGTATACCTGGCAAGGGAAAAGTTGAAAAGCAACGTGAAGCGCAGCAACAAGCTGCTGCTCATATAAAGGCATTTAGGGCTACGCTTGATCCTTATAGAGGAACAACACTGCACAACAACGATTTTGTATCAGGGAAGCTCACCATTTTAAGACGTTCCATGCAGGATGTCTTTGAGCATAACCGTGAGGACTTAAAACTTATGGCCTGGTTGAAGGATTTTGATTTAGAGCATATAAAAGGATGGAAATATAAAGGCTGGGCTGAAAATAGACCATACGACTCTTCTCATCCTAAGTTCGATCCCAAAAATCCTAATAAACGTAAGCACCCGGAAACAGAGTATTTCTTGTATTATTCACTTGAAATTGATGGCGACACATATTGGGCAAATGTCAAAATGCGCAAAGATTATGGTGAAGTTTTATACACGATAGAAAAGAAAAAGCCCGAAGACTTAATCCTCGGACTTAAAAGATAAAAGGCAGTGGAATGCGTTAACCCGGGTCCAAAGCCCATTGGGCGCGTTTACCTCCACTGCCTTTTCTGCAAAGATAACAATAATAATTTAATAAACAAGCGTTATGAACAAATTTTTCAAGTTTTTCGTGGCATCCAACCGCTACAAGCATCAAACAGGAGGCTTCATCGTCGCCGCCATAGTTCTTCACTTAATAGTTTTCTGACCATGGACGCAAAAGAAATACAAAAACGCATCGTCCGACTCAAGGACGACATAGAGCGCGAAGTCCGCGACCGACTGCCGCGCAAGGTGGGCATCGTAGCCGTCAATCATTTCAAGCAAAACTTCCGGGATGCTGGATGGCGTGACGACGGGCTACACCCATGGAAGACTACACAACGACAACGTGAAGGCGGGCCCGATGCCAAGTACACGCCGCTCACTTCGCGCCGTGACCACCTTATGCGATCCATTCAGTACTCCTCACAGGCCGGACAGGTCACGGTCACAAACCCAGTGCCCTATGCTCCCATACACAACAATGGCGGCACCCTCAACACACACCCATCTGTCACCAAGCGCATGAGGCGCTTCGCATGGGCCAAGGTCTATGCTCTCGCAGGTGTCAAGGGCAAGGGCAAGCTGCCAAAACAGCTCCCGGCTACAGCCGCCAAGTGGCGTGCACTCGCACTCACCAAGAAGTCCAAACTGAGCATCACTGCACGCATCCCGCAGCGTCAGTTCATGGGCGATAGCCGTGAGTTGAAACAGAAAATTAACACGATTATCAACGACTCTATTAAACGTATAGAAAATGGAATACTTAATATCTGAACTCATACCCCTTATTGCTACGTCCATACCTGCGCTCTCGCTTGTTGACGAGGACTACGGCCAACTCGAAAACATCGACGACACCGACGATGAACGCCAGATGTACCCCATCACATTCCCGTGCGTCCTCATCGATGCCCCTGAAACTGAATGGTCCAATCTCTCACCAGGCATTCAGAAGGGGGTCTGTACATTACGCATACGCCTCTGCATAGACTGCTACGATGACACGCACTATGGCTCTGACACCACCGAACGTATCAATGAGCGCAATGCTCTGCGCCATGAGTTACATACCGTCCTGCAGAACTTTCGGCCTGCAGATGATGGTGCTCTCGTACGCACAGCCTCACGCTTCTACACGTTCAGCCATGGTATAAAGGTTTATGAAATGACTTATAAGACAACGGTATCAGAGTCCGTTGTCACGGAAAAAGTGAAAGTTGCCGCGCGTCGCATTTCGCTTTCGGTGATACGCGAAAACCGCTGAAACCAACGGCTGGAAGCTCCGCACCATCCACCTTCTCGCCTTCGCGTATCATCTTGCGGATTATCTGCATGATACGACCTTCACTGATGAAAAATTCTTCCGACGAGAGTTTCTGCAATGCGTCATCGAACCGAAGTCTTTTCACTTCAGTCCAATAGTAATAGCGCTCAAACAGCTTTCTGTCTCTTGCGCTTATCAGTGCCTTGTCTCGTCCTTTGCTCATAGTCTGCAAAAATAAACTTTTTCCCTTAAACCGCAAGCAAAAAGCCACCTAAATCGCTCATATTTAGGTGGCTTTATTCAATTCATGCCCTCCCGTTACGCAGAAAGGCTAAAAAAAGCTTGTCGAGGCTTATGCCCCACATCTCACAACCTGCAGAAGCTCGGCTCTATGCGGCTCCACACGCCGTTCTCCGGATTGCGCTTAGAGAAGTAGTAGTTCGTCGCAGTGGCCTGCACCACATTGGCTTCCTTGAACAGACGCATGATTTCTGCATACTCCTCGTCAAAGCGGTCCTCCAGCTCATAAAGCTTCGAGATGCTCTTGTAGTCCAGGTCACCCGTCTTGTTGCGCTCCAGAAGCGTCATCGCCATCTGGTACATCGGGTCCTCCACACCCTTCTCGCTCGCCTCCATGTAGCGCTTCAGATAGTCCACAAGGCGCTCGGCCGCAAGGTCTGCACGCTCGTCAAAGCCCTTCACCTTGTTAAACTTCACCTCCAGCTTGAAGTCCCCGTCAGTGATCGTGTAGCTCTGCTGGCTCTCGTTCTTCACAGCGCCATACTCGCGCATGAGTTTCGTGAAAGCTGTCACCTCGTCGTCAAGCCATTTCTTGAAGCCCGAAACCTCACTCTCCAGGTTCTCCACTCTGCCCAGCACGTCATGCATAAACTGCCCACGCAGCGCCTCGTAGCTCTCGCGCTTCGCCATGCGGTCGTTCTTAGCCTCGGTCTGCAGCCGTGCTAACAGTTCGGCACGCTGCTCCTTCGTCATACCCTTCAAGGGGTCCACTGTCTCGTTCTTTGTTTCCATTGTCTTTTCTTTTTATGGGTTCATTACTCGTTTTCTTTCTTCTTACGATTCATTGCACGCAACTTAGTATTGAGGATGCTCAGCTCTTCTGTGTCCAGGAAGCGGAAAGCCTTGCCCGCTATACGTTTGTCCTCGCAGAAGCGATCCACGGCTTTCCAGTCTGCCGTGTTCACACCCCACAGCTGCATCTGGTGCAGCACGCCGCTACGCGCCTTGCGCTTCGCCTTCAGCAGAGCGGCACGCCGTTCGTCGTAGCCCGCCACACGCTCCATTTCCTTGCACATCAGTTCATACTCCGTCTGGGTCATCTGCCGCAGGTGCTCGGTTCTCTCGTTGGTAAACTGCCGCACCAAGGTCTCCTTGTCTGCGCCGGGAAGCAGCTTCAGCAGCTTGTAGAACTTCCCGTAGTTATCGACGTGGTTCATGCTCTGCCTCCTTTTCTTTCCATTTCAGCCACGCCTCTCTCGCCACGGCAAGTGCCGTAGGAACCTCCCATGTCAAGCCGTCAGCAGGAAGCAACGGCACATTGTTAAAACAAATGTACACCTCACCGCTGAACTCGCGTGCCTGAACTATCGTTTCGCTCTCTCTAACCAAAGCTGCAGCTTTCTTCGCAGCCTTTTTCTCGTTGCGGGCCTTGCGCTCTGCGCTAAGCCACGCTTTCAACTCGTCTAAAACTTTCATTGTGTCAATATTTATGGGTTCTTTGTTTGTCATTTTCTCGTTTGTTGGGTTTCCACTTGATGGTCACTTCGGCGTCCATCTTGCCGCTGCCCTCACATACGGGGCAGATTTTCCATTCGCTGCCGTTCGGGCTGCTCCGGTCGCCTGAAAAACCGCCCTGACCATGACAGTATTCGCAAGTATATCCTCGGCTCTCGATCCGTTCTTCCTTGCTGCCGTAAACTGGTGGCGTCAGCCATATCATTCGATGCTTACTGCTCATTGTTTCTCGCGTTTATATGTTACTTTCTCATAAGTGTGCCACTGGATAATCCGTGCCGCAAACATCAGGTCGGTAGTTTCCAGCACCACACACCCTTTGTTCTTCTGGCTGCGGTGTGCCGTCAGGTCACATTGCCAGTTACCCTCCAGCCATTCGTCCATCACGCTCTCCGCCTGGATCTTCTTCAGCAGGATGTATATCGTGTCACCCTGCCGGTAGTCGTTCATGTCCTTACTCATTGCTTTTTGTCGTTATTGGTCCAATATTCTTCGGCTCGCTCCGCCCAGATGGTGTAGTAGCCCTTGTCACCGAAATATCGCCCCTTCGATATGGCTCTATATCCCTCCACCCATATCTTCAGCGAGGCATCAAACATCACGCTCACCGCTGTACGCCCCTTCGGGCGTGTGCCCTCGGCCTGGCTGATGATGACGAGCAGCTTGTTGGGATGCCGGGCCTTGAAAGCCAGATAGTCCTCAAAGCTCATGCCCGTATACTGGTAGGAGTCTATCACCACCGTGTCGGGGCTTTTCCTTTTCGACAGCCGCTTGTCAAGGTCCTCCATGCTCTCGGCATCCAGCAGCACCATTCGGCGTGCCACGTCCTGCATCCCGGCTCGTATAAAGGCGTTCTTCATCGTCAGGCTCGAACCTTCCTCCAGACTGTCATAAGCCACTCGCCCGAATCGGCATAGCTCCTTGCACAGCTTCAGCACGAAACTCGTCTTGCCGCTTCCGCTTCGACCCCACACGAACCACACACCGTTCCGCTCAGGCTCGCCGAAAGCCTCGCGCCACTCGTCGCTCAGCTTGTAGGTCTGCTTCTTCATCGCAAGCAGTTCGCTCACGCTTATCGCTCTTTTCATATCGTTTGAATGTTATTTGAACACCGTTCAAGCGTCCATCTGCTTCACTCTGTGTACACCTTTCTTCACCCTCCTCAGGTCGAAGTCATACTGCTCAGCGTCCTTCACCACCTCAGCTATCTTCTTGCGGTCGGTCAGTCCGTTCGCCACGCAGATCGCATAAACGTCGTTCGGACTTGTCTGCTCCAGCTCGAAGAACTTGCGTCCTATCCTGGAGTGTATCTCGTTATAGCCTTTCTTGTCATAACGCAGTCCCATCTTCATCCTGCGCTTGATATAAGAGGTCGAGAAAAACACGATGCCGCATTTGTCCTCAAGCCTGTTATACAGGTCTATGAAGTAGTGGAACACCCTTTCCGTCAGCTTGTCAGCTTCATCGAACAGCAGCACCGGGTTCTCCGTCTGTATCAGCGCGCCGATGATCGCGTCAAGCATGTCTCTTATCGTCATGCCGTCAGTCCTCAAGCCTATCTTCTTCGCAATGTCGCGGATAAAGTCGCTGCGCTTCATGTCTTCCGAGCACAGAACGTAGTAGGCTCCGCTGTGCTCACGCTCGTAAAGCCGCGCTGCCGTGGTCTTGCCGCATCCGGCTTCGCCCACCACCCAGGTCACGTTCTTCCATTCCTGGGCGTCAGTCATCGCGTAGGCCATCTCCTTGGCTGCCGTGGTCTCCACCATCTGCCAGGCACCAGGGGTGGCGGTTCCCACCTGAGAGGCTATCTTTCGCCACATGTCGTCGCTGATGTTCTCCCACTTGCCGCTCAGTACCGAGCTTACCGTGCCAGCACTCGTACCGTCCAGGCTGGCTGCTGCCTTGTTTTGGCTCGGATATTTCATCACATAGAGGCGCAGGGCCTCGCGTATCTGTTCTTTCTGTTTCTCGTTCATATCGTTTGTTTTTATTGATTCTACAGTTTTGATGCAATCTTCTTCTCCATCGGAAGCGGTATTCTCGGCGTGTCGCCATCATCACCGCCCTCCATCACGTCAAGCCAGTCGTCAAGACTCAGCGATTTCGTGTGTCGTCCCAGCTGGTACTGCTCAGGAGGCTGCGAGTAACGCTCCATGCGGTGGTCTATCTGCCGCTGCACGGCTGCCGTCGTGCCCTTCAGCTTCGGACTGTGCAGACCCTGCTGCTCCGCGTCCGTGCCATGCTCGGCGGCTATCGTCCGGCCGGCCACCGTCCGCTCTATGCGGTCCTGAAGGTTGGCTTCCTGCTCCTGGCGGATAAACTTCGCGTCGTCCGTCCCCTGCTGGTCTTGCAGGGCGCGGTGTATCAGTATGTAGGGTTCTGCCGTCCGCTCAAAGCGCAGCGAACCGTCTGTGCCTTTTGTATAGAGTCTGATGCTTGCAAAGTCGTAAGGGTCGTAAGCCACAATGAAACGCTCGTAGGTGTGCTTCCTTCGCCACTCGTGGTCGGGTACGCCGGGCGAAGAGCACACTTCGTACTGTCGCTTCTCGCCTTTGATCGTCACCTGCAGTCCCTGGTCCGTGAACGTCGCCATGCGTTTCGTAAACACCCAGAACATGTCCACCATGTCGTGCAGCGTCACTTCCTGGGTCTCCTCGTTCACGCTCTTCTCATACATGTCTATCCTACGCTCGCCCGTCGCAGGGTGCACACCCTCGTTCCATTCCTTACGGGCTGCGGCATAGGCATCTTTCAGCTCTTCCAGAGTGTACAGACTGTCCTTGTTGGCCTCGATAAACTCCACGTTCGGGCGGCTCGACGCCTTCTTCGCCGTCACGTTCTGACCCGTGAAGCGCCAGTCCTTATGCAGCACCTGAGCCTGAAACCGTCCGAACACGCTCTCTATCGTCTTCGACTCGCCGTTGTAGGGCTGTGTCGGTCTGTGTACGCGGCAGATCTTTCCGATAAAGCCGTCCGAGTCCAGCTTCTTGTGGCCGCCCTGGTTGTCATAAACAATCTCATAAGGCTTGTGGCCGCTCTTCTGGATTGCCATGCGGTAGGCGTGGTATTGGGCCTCATAGTCCTCTGTGTCGCTGATGCAGTAGCCCAGAAGCACCTCGCTCATTGCGTCGATAACTTCATACACCTGGGTCGTCCGCACCTTGCCCTGCTCGTCCCTATAGTAAAGGTTCAGCTTCGTGCCGTCACCATACCATAGCGTGTCCCTGCGGGTCGGAAGTGCCGTCTTGTGCTTTCTGCCGTAACGCTGACGGGCTGCCTGCTCGCCATATACGGCGTCATACCATAAAGGCTCAACCGACGGGCTGTTCAGCCATTTCTTCATGCCGCTCAGGCTTCTTATCGGCTTCCAGCCTCTTTCCTCGGCTATCTCGTTGGCCTTCTCAAACAGCTGCGCGTCGGTATACACCGGCACCTTGCTGCGCTTCAAAGCCACAATCAGCTTCAGAAAGTCACCGGTTATCTTCAGTGCCGAAGAGTTGCCCAGCTTGCCGCTCACCACGCTCTGGTAGCCATCGGCCTTCCAAGCCTTCAGTCGCGTCTTCAGTCGCGCCAATGTGCCCGGGAGCGTGTGGCCGTAGCTCTCGCGCATACGTTCCGAACTGTCAAGTATCAAGTCCCACGCACCCGACATCGGAGCATTCAAGCTGCTGCGGATGGCCTGGCGTCTAGCCGCCATCTTCTCCAGCTCGCCAAGCACCGAGGCGTTGATGGTATATTCCTCGATCATCTTCTCCGTCAGGTGGCGCTCCTGCCCGTCCTTGTCCATATAGGTGTAGGCTTCGTAATACTCACGCGCCTTCGCATCTATCTTTATGCTTGCCTTCGTCATAGCCTCTCGCATCTTTTCTTCTGGGTCACCGTATGTCGCCACAAACCGCCGTCTGTACTTCTCCGGAATACTGCTCCACACATACAGTGCCTGAGTCCCCTCGCCGCCGCCACGCCTCGCACAAGCAATGTTGCTCCTGCATACGTTCTGACGCAAGGTGCTCGCCTTCATCACCGGCTCAACACCACCGGTCAGCTCGGCAAACGTCACGCACAATATCTTGTTGTAGTACTCCATTTCCTTTTGTCTTTGTTTTCCTTCTTGCGGTTCTCTCCTTAAATAGTGGCGCAGCACATGGCTTCCACCTTTTCCTGCACGGTCTTGATGTCTGTCAGCAGGGCGTGCTCGATGCGTTCCACCACGTCGCCTTTCTCGTCCTTCAACTCCAGTACGCCCGTGTTCTTGTCGCCTTCCCACATCCAACCGTTCTCGAAGTGCTGGCGCATCATGTTGTCTGCGTCATGCACCACCTCGCTCGCAGGAGCCGTCACCAACTCAAAACCGCCACGCTGAACGGCAAGGCAGCGTATCTTCTTTGCCAGGTCGCTCTGACCCTTCACCGGGTGAAAGTTCAATGCGTAGCTCACCATCTCCTTCGTCACGCCGAAGGCCTTTGCCAAAAACTCCCGCTGGGAGCGGGTTACTGTTATCACTCTTTTCATTGTCCGCTGTTTTTAGTTCGTTATTACTTTTGTTCGTGGAGTGTAGGGGAGTCGAACCCCACATGGCCATACAGCGCATGGCAAACCTGCCACTCCTGCGGTCTTTCCCGCCGTCATCCGAGGCCGCCCCAGGGGCTTCCGTGTTATCCTTCAATCTTCTTACCCTCGGCTATTACCGTCTGGACTGCACCGAAGAACTGTATCATCTTCTGTTTCGCCTTCAGCTCCAGTCCGTATGCCATGTTGCTCATCTTCCCTGTACTCTGACGCTCCAAATCACCATACACCAGGTCGTCTGTCAGGTGTTCTATATTATGGCGCAAAGACTCCTCAAGTGCCGCAAGACCAAGTCCCTTGGCCGTCTCATACACAGGCTCCAGTATCGTCTTTGCGGCCATTGCTTCATACAGATCGTCGGCGTGCCAGCGGAAAAAATCTGCATAGTCATTCACCATGTCCTCTTTCCAACTTTCAATGTCACCCGTCAGGTGGTTCAACTTCATGCGCATTCTGTTCATCGCCGCATTAAATGCAAATTCCTTATAGTTCATATTCTTTAAATGCTAAAATTTGTAATTCTCGGCCTTTTTCACTATCTTTGGCCGCGCGTTTAATCTTAAACACGCTGCAAAGATATAGATAATTTTCTACACAGCAAACTTTTTGTGCTAAAATTTTTCTACAATGGGGAATATTTCCGACAGAATAGCCCTAATAATAAAAGAAGAGGGCATCAGTATAAGGGCATTTGAACAGCATATAGGCTGCTCTAATGGAGTAATTTCCAAGTGTATAAACAAGGGAACAGATATATCGAGCCTATGGGTGTCGAAAATTATCGAAACTTTTCCCAAAATTGACCCTAAATGGCTCCTAACTGGTGAGGGCACTATGCTCTCGCCATCTAGTGCCGCCAGTAATTCTATAACACCTAGTAAGTCTAGTCCATCTATACCCACAGCACACCATGCACCGCAAGGATCTAAAACTGGCATACCACTCATACCGCTCGATGCAGTCGCCGGTTTCCCTGCCGAAAGTGGCGGTGGGGTACGTCTGGAGGACTGCGAGCGCTATGTCATACCGGAGTTCGAGAACAAAGGGGCAAACTTCCTTATCCGGGTGTCTGGCGACTCCATGGTGCCGCTATATTATAGTGGCGACCTCCTCGCTTGTCGCAAAATTACAGACATCCGATTCTTCCAATGGGGTACCGTCTATGTACTCGAGACGAGCCAGGGGGTACTCGTCAAACGCGTGCAGGAAAGCGTAGATCATGCCGACAGCATTCTATGCGTGTCGGAAAACAGCAGTGTTCATCACCCTTTCCTCCTCCCACGCGACGACATACGCAGCCTGAGCACCATCGTCGGACTCGTCCGCCTCGTCTGATACTCACGTCACACGCATCACGCACACGCTTCACACCGCAAAACGTGTCGCGCACGCACATACATAGGTATAATAGGGCAGCAAAGCAGCCAAAACCCCGATAAACAGGGCGTTCCCGACATTCCGCAAAGGTTTATAACATGTCATAACGTGGGATTATCCCCACCCCCTAAACGCCCGAAAATGACATCAATCACAATTTATTCGGAGTTATATAGGGGGTCAATCACTTGTTTTCAATGTTAAAACTGTCACCCCAAATGTCACACCAAGTTGAACATTTCGTTTTTCCATGTCACACCAAACGTCACCCCAAGTGTCACCCCAAACCCGAAAAACGCCATTTTTTGCCCATCTCAGGAGCCGTCAGAACGCAAAAACGGCTTGACCACTGTTCAAATCAGTGTTCAAGCCGTTCAAATACCGTTATATCAGCGTTTTAGCCGTTTAAGCCATCCTTATTTATTCTCTTTGTCCGCTCTGGGCCCTCTTATCAGCTCTCCCTGCCGGATCATAGCCTTTTTATTGAGTATAACGCCTCCATCAGCCAGTCCGGCGTGTAGCAGCGAGCTCTTCTTAATGCCCACCTCATCCTCTGTCAAAACCGTATAAATCGCCGATATTGAGCCGAAGTAGTAGTTCTTCCGCCCATGTATCAAATGCACGTGTATAACCTTTGTCATAACCGTTCCTTTCTGTTTCTTAAAATATTCATTTTTGCTTGCAAATATACCAAATAATAACTATTTGGAAGAATTTACAAGCATAAAAAAACAAGAAACAAGCAAAATAAAAGGCATGACCGCAGCCACACCTCTTCTCATTCTATCACCAACCAAACAAGCCGTTTTAAGCCCCACCAGCGCCCTTTTCCATGTCCAGACGATAAAGCACCCACATGAGCAGCCATACGCGCCCAGAAGCCCACGAAATGCCCCACACAGTCGTCAGGACAGCCAAAAACATAACATTCTCCGCCCCGATGTAAAGCAATACCCTTCAAACACCGTTCAAATCGAGCCCAAATGTAAAGCAAATGTAAAGCGAATGTAACGTTTCGTTTTTCCCTCTCATTTTGTTCATCATCCCCAAACCCTTTGTAAATCAACGCTTTCCCCGATTTTTCTCTCACTCCACTTTTATACGTTTCGTTTTATCCCCCTTACAAAGCAACTCTTCCTGCATTCACGTTTGAACAGCATTCCGTAGAATAAGAGATTTATCTCCTTTCATTATCGCTATAAATCATATAGCAACACGACTATTCTATATTTGCACTCACTTTTTTATAAGAAAATGTTACATAATTTATGAAAATGTTTGTTTTGTTTAGATGAATTTAATAATTTTGTAGCGTTTCCACGCCGATACCATCGTCGTCATGACGTTTCGTGTCATTCAGATGTCCGGCAACAGCGATTGATGCCGATTGGGGAAGGGATGGGGACACGACATATAGAAGGCGTTTACTTGACGCTTTGTTCTTGACTCTCTGAAACTTCGCAAACTTTAGATACTGTCAACGAACCGAGCAACGGTAGATGTCTACGGGTGTGATTATATCACGGCCAGTGGAGTATTGTACCTATGTGTAATTTTTGCATATAGGTTTCAACTACTCCATGTGGCGGCATATATATATCATATCGGCGTGGGCTCTAGCGTTGTCTGTTCTACAGTATCGGGCAATGCGAAGGCCTCAGAGGGTGGGACAGACGACGAGCGGTTCCCACGCTTTTTTATGCTCGTATTAAGCCTTAAATACAGCTAACCGAACTCTGACATTGGGAACGACAGGTTCTTAAAGACTAATTAATGCAATGAAGAAACTGTTTGATAAAAGTCTTAAATCTTTATCCATAACATTCCTTGCTATGGGTATGGGAATATTTAGCTCATGTTGTAGCAGGGTGGATACTCCTGCGGATACCAAATATCTCCCAACTTTTCATGAAATCAATTTTGAAGGTACCGAAGATTTCTTGAAACCAGACAATATGTCTCTTTATGTTGATTATTCTACATGCATGTCAATGGCTTTACAGACTTCTCCGTTTTTTAAAGCTATGATACCATCTTTGACTGCCGCAACAAAGAGCTACTATTCAATAAAGGGCGATTCTATAAAAAAAGAAGATGGTCAAGTTTTTACATTGCTTAGTAGTATCCAAAATACTAATTATGCAGATATTTTGACGGCTGCAAAGAATATTGTAGAGGGCAGATCAGAAGGTGTCTTGCTGACTGATGGTGAATTTTATGAACCGACAGTAGCTAAAAGTCATGTGAATGATCCTTATTTAAAGGATGTCTTTAGCGAATGGCTTAAGAAAGGGCATGACATATATGTTATTGCCGAACCTTATAAAGAACCATACAATGGAAATGTATATGACAAGAAACGTTTTTATTTCTTGTTCACGGATTCACGTTTGCCGAATAATATATACGACAGAATCACGCAGTGTGTAGACTTAAGGAAATACCCAGACGTGGATATCTATCACATGTCAGTCAATCACCCAACAATAATGGCGGAAGGAACACATTCAACGCCTGATGCATCTTTGGCTGCTGACATAAAGGGATATGGAGATTTTGAGATTCAAGAATGGAATATTGACTGGAATTCTATCCAAGATATATTTTTAAATGCAAATGTGGATGAGAACGGAAATCCTTTGCCAAATGGTAAACCTGTAATTTCAGGATTGAAAATCGATAGGAACTCGTTTGGCTGTTTTAGAATTAAAGATATTGCATTGAAGGTGTATGATGTAAATGGACCTTACATGGAATTATATGGTAACAAAGTGAGTGGTTCGAAGGTGACGAAAATGCAAGCACCATTGCAGGAAACAACAAATTTCCTCGTCTTTGATGAAAAAGAGTTTAATGCTCACGGAATTCTTAATATCTCTTTAGATCCGGCATTTAATGATGCATGCCTTGATGGATCACCGTACAATTATACCAAGGTGGATATATGCGTAAATGGTGTGGATTATGTCTTTGACAACTATTCCTCAATGTTTGATTTCCAGTCTATTGATGTGCCAGGACAGACAAATAGCTCTGTAACCGAGAGCATAAAACAATGCCTGACAGATCCTGCTATCAAGAAAATGATGAATAATGCTTTGGTTTATACAATATATATTAAGAGTAATAAAAATTGATAAGAATATGGGACAGATTGCTACGTTAATCCAATTGCATGATTTGCAGAATTCAACTTGTATTTATGCGGTTGTTGTGTGTGCTATAGCCATTTTTGTGGCTTATTTGGTGTCGAACATGATTGCTTGGCAAGGTGGAAATGACAGATCATATATAAAACGGAGAGTTTGGTGGATTATTATTGGAATAGTTGTAGGACTTGGATTCTGGATTTACAATGACGTTGTTAATGTTCCCCGTATAACAAATATGGGCTTCAGACATATGTATTCGCAAACAAATTTGTTTTGTTTATTCTTGGTGCTGATAGGTTATTTCTTAATAAGTCTGTTGCTAATGCTGTTTCTGTTCAGAAAGGCAAAGTTTGGTTCAATATTAGGTAAACAACGTAATAAATAAGGATTATGGCAAAACAGTATTTCGTAATGGGTATCGGTGGTACCGGCATGCGTTGCATTGAATCGTTGATTCATCTTTGTGCAATGGGCATGTTTGACGATACTGAGATACACCTTTTAGCTCTTGACACGGATGTGAATAATGGAAATTTTGGTCGTTTGAAAGCTGTCAAAGATGTCTATAACAAAGCTAAGGGCGGAAATAATGCTACTCAGTCGGCTCTGAGTAATACGTTCTTTTCTGCAAAAATAAACTATTATGAATTCTCACCTGACTACCAGCAGAATCGTACATTCAACGCTGTGTTTAACTACAATAATACCAAATACAACAATAGCGAGGCAGCCGATTTGGCGGATTTGGTCTTTACAAAGGATGTGGAAGGCTTTGATTTGCTTCACGGATATCGTGCCCAGACGCATCTTGGGTCAATGATGATGTATCACTCTATTGTTGAGGCTGCAAAAGGCCCTCAACCCAATGATTTGAAAACATTCGTAGCTCAACTCATTTCTGCTACACAGAGCGGCACGACTCCGCGTGTGTTCATTCTCGGCTCTGTCTTTGGAGGCACGGGGGCATCGTCTATTCCTATCATCCCTAAAGCGTTGGCAGATGCAGCTTCTGTCCTGGGTAATGGTGGTGCCAATATCCTAGCCAATTGCTATTTTGGCTCTACGCTACTTACTGCATATTTCACTTTTCCGACACCTACAGCAGCCCAAATACTGCAGGATAAGGTAGTTGCGTCCAGTGATAAATTTGCTCTTAACTCACAGGCTGCCATGATGTTCTACGCAGATGACACCACGGTGAAGAGTACATATCAAAAGTTCTATATGCTTGGTACCGATAACATAAATTGGAATCCAATGCAAAAATATTCTGGTACGACAACAATTACAGGCGGAAAAAACCAAGAAAATGATTCTCATTTCATAGAACTTCTTGCCGCTTGTGCAGCCCTTGATTTTTTGAATGAAGATGAACAGACGCTTCAAGGCAATAAGAGTAATAAAACGGCAGATTATGTATGTCGTATAGTCGATAGTGTGTTAAACTTTGAAGATTTTGCAGGTACAGCAAGAGCTATGGAGTTTGCCCAGAAGTTCGGAATGCTTCTTGTCTTTTCTTTGTTCTGTAATGGGAAAGATGATTTTGTAGAAAGTATAAGAAAAGGAGGGCATGAAGATATACAGGAATTCCGTGATATAAATCCTGACCAAGTTGTGGCATTGAAAGAATATTTCAATTTATTCTTTTGCCGTAAAGAAGATGACGGAAGTCTTACAGAAGGATGGCTTTGTCAAATTCACCGTTCAGCTGGTGGAGGTGATAAATTTCTTTTTGATGCTAGAATGTTTACTGCTTCTGACATGAAATTGCTCATGAAGACAGGTTGGAATAATAAACTCTACAGGGCAGACGACGCTATTGCAAGAGACAAAAAATATTCATATAAGATATGGGGTTCCAAGTTTGACAGTTTCAAGTCGAAGTTCAAAGAAGCACGAGACAGAGACAAAGAATGGTCGAATTTTTCGAACTTAGGCGAGCAATTCTACAAGCTGATGTTTGATACCCTTAAGGCATTGTATAAATTCTAACAAGTAGCAACAATGGCAAAAAAAGCATTATTAATTTCAAGCAGTGTGCAAAGTCCAAATGGAGCTTCTGGTGTTTGGAACAACATAAACAATATAGCTTCGGCTTATATAAAAGGTATTCAGACAGGAAACCTGCTTAACACAATCAATGCACAGACCTTACAGGCTTTGATATCAGGAGTACCGTCTCCATGGGCTCGTGCGAAACTGTTTAAATATGCCCTTGATTGTTGGGGCAATCCTGCGACGGCTGCATCGAATAGTGGCTTGAACCAATATTATAAGATCTTGGTTGGCGAATGGAAAGGACTACTGGCTGTTATGGCACTATATCCCGGACGTATTACGTTCTCTGCTCCTTTGTCGTTAAGTGCCAATGGAAATCTATACGATATAGCTTCTGCATTCGGAAGTATGTTGTTTGAGGATGCTGATATATGGAGTAATCAGAGTGATTTGGCACAGAATCCTGGAACGAAGCCGTTTATTCAACTGATATATTATCGAGGAAAACTTGTTGGTGGCACATCGCCGTTGACGGCTGTGTTTACAGGCGTTGACTATAGTGACCTTGGGGATTTGGCAAGTGATATTCCATGGTACCGAAATGGTGTGTTTGAGGATCCCGACCGCTATCTTGACCCACAGCAGTTGCAGAAACTATACCATTTTGTCAGAAACATGAATGCCAATGCGCAGAGTTTTGTCAATATGGTCAATTCGCAGCGCGGCAACAAACCTCAAATAAACTTTACGCAGTTTCAGACTGTAGGACAGAACTGGGAGCAGCAACTGCAAGGAAGTGCAAACACTCCGTTGCAACCAGTCGGGCCTATTGCGAAATACAACAATTTGGAGATTCCTTTCAAATTGTTGTTTGATAGTAACGTGCCATTGTATAGAACTCAGAACGGAACTTTCACGTTTACCAATACACCGGAAGTTGAAATGATAGGTGACATCAACAGTCTGCTGAGCGATGACAAATTTGTGATTGGATGGTCGGAAGATTCCACTACGGCCCACTCCCTTTTTGATGGTCCGGTGTATCTGCTGAAAGTCCATGAGCTTAATGAGCAGACTGCACATTATTTCAGCTTACCGTTGTCAGAACAGGCCATAGAGATATTCCGCAATAATCTGCCGGGCATTCTTGGATATGGGCTCAATCAAGGCGTGTCTATGGAAGGCAAACTTAATGACAAGGGGCAACTTGTCGTTACGCTCACACTACAGGTTGACGGGCATGCAGTTCAGCTAAATCCTAAGGAATACGAAGTGCAATGGCAGCTAAAACCGCAAAAGGTTATCTTGTGGCCTAATTTTATTGCGGATGAATGGACACGCTATTATATTTATTCCCAAAGGACTGATGCTTCCCAACCCGAATTCTTGCCTTTCTTCAAGGACAAGAATAGTGGTGGTGTCATAAAAGACCGGTTTGGCAAATTCCTTACGTCCAACAATCTTGCCAACGCTGACATGACAGCACCGACTGTTAGTGTCAGATCATTGGTGAAGACGCCTGCTGATGCTGGCAATACTCTTCCTGCCGACTATGAGATTAGCTTGATAGATACTCCAGTGTTAGGATTGAAAGCCATGGTTACCCAAGGTGTCAGCACCATATGTGCTGGATATCTTATTACACGCCAAGATGTGATACTGGATTACAGTACTCGCCAAAGGTCAAATAAGGCTACTGTTGGCTTCGACTTCGGCAGCAACAACACTTGTGTGTTCTATCATGACTCACAGAGCAACCAAACACATCCTATATGTTTTAAAAACTATCGGGCTATGCTTGTTGGACAGGAGACAATGGTATCTGATCGTGTGGCTGAGCTTGATGAACTTTTATTCTTCTCAAACTATGAGTCGAACAACGGACAGTTCAAGTCATGGTTGCAGGAACATGATGGACGGACAAATCAATTTACGCAAATGGATGAGATTGCCGGTGGTGTGCCTGTGAATCGCCCAAATGTACAGGTGAACGAGATGACCGACCGTATAATTGAGACACAAGCCGGTGTGCTTCATTATAATATGAAGTGGCTCAACGATAATTTGGGACTGCAAAAGAAACGTGCTTTCATCAAGTCTCTTTGGTTGCAGACGTGTGCATATCTGTTCACCAATGACATTCTTCCAACAAGCATAAAATGGAGTTATCCGGGGGCTATGATGATGCGTGACGTGAATGACTTGCATCAGATATTCCTAGCATTAGGAAATGTTACACCATTGCAGATGGCGAATGTCACCGTTGAAAATGGTATGACTGAGGCTGAGGCTGTGTGCAGCTATGCTGTAGGTCTGCCTGATTTCGGATTGGCGGCAAACAGCATGTTCTTGGGGATTGATGTCGGCGGTAGCACAAGTGATATTTTACTATTGGCACGTGATGCCCAAAACAACGGGCAACCAACACTATTTACGGAAAGCAGTATAAGACTGGCGGCTGGCGTGTTCTTCAATACTCTGAATGGTTCTGGTGTTGGCTCACAGCAATTCCGAAATGCACTTGTCACGTTCCACGGCGGACACAATACTAGCGTGAACGTTATGAACATAAACGAGATAACCAGACCGGAAAACCGCAATAAGGCTCCGTATTATCTTAACTGCATTTTCGACCAACTAAAGCCGGAGGAATATGATATCTTTTATCAGTCATTGGCAGGAAACGCACGTTTTGTGTTCACCATTCCGGCTTACGTTACTGGCGGTCTACTGTTCTATTCAGGAATGCTTATAGGAAAAGCTCTGAAAACCGGTAAACTCCCTGAAACGCTGCAACAGGTTGATATCCTTCCGTTTGGCAAAGGTGGAAGACTTTTCCATTGGCTTTATCAGGCTGTAGGTCAGCAAAGTACAGATTCCTACTATGGGGAATGTCTGAATGCCGGCATTAAGTGCATCATAAACCATGAAGTAAGAGCGGTCTTGCGTAGCCAGATAGCAGCAAACAACAAGACAGAGGTTGCAAGAGGGCTATGTGAGCCTACACAACAGTTTGTCAAGACTGCAGGACTTAGTACTGAAGATATTTGTGGTGAACAGAATGTGTATTTCCGTAATGGCAGTACACGCGAGCCTATTGCTGCAGACCAAACACTTGATGGAAAATATTTCCATAACCCGTCACAATTCGAGCTTACCGAACTCGAAAATTTCAGTAAATTCATGGATATGTTCCTGAATTTCGTCTGCCATGAGACAAATGTGTCAAGTGACAAAGAGCAACAGATGCGACGGGATCTTCAAGACTTACCGGGCTGTATTGCCAATTTCATAACAGGCGACCCCGAATATCAAAAGGCATTGAACGCAGGACAGGAGAATTTCCCTTATCATCAGTCAATGATTGTTACTGAAATAGCGGCATATCTTCAAAAAATGATACAGCAAATATTCTGAGCATGAGAATACTTTCACTATATATTGACAAATGGTATATTGTTGGCACCATAATGGATGGTGCCAACAGAACACCCTTGTCGCTTAGCAATGCTGAAGATAGAATTTGGCTGTATTTTTATAGCAATAGTACGACGAATGCTGTGAAATACAGTCTCAGCTATAAAGATGAGGCTCTTGCTGGCGAAAAAGGTTATTATGCAGATGTGTTTGAACTTCTGCCTGACTATAAAGAATATCATTACGAAAAATATGGTGCACGCAAAAAAATGTCAGAAATCTTCACCGATGCAGAAATCTTCTCTGACATTAGAAAATCATACGGTGACGATTCTAAGATACCGGTGTATGTCTCTTTTTCCGAAGACATTGATTTAGTAGCACGTGGGATATTCCTGGAAACATTGAAAAATGAGCGTTTTGATGTCTTGCAATACACGTTGCCTATAGAAAATCTTGTTTTGGAATATCTTATAAGGCATGGGAAGATTGCAGATCATGACCAGAAGGTGCTGGTTGTCAATGCCTGTAATGAGAACTTACGCTATTCTATTTATGACTTGCACTCCAATGCCTTGTCGGTAGTTTCGCAGAAATGCGAGCCGGGATATGGCGTAGATAACCGTATACAGGCTATTGTGGAGGAAGTGATGGAATACATGCAAGCTGACACACATTTTCTTACTGGGGCAAATGACGAATGGCAAGAAGAGATGCTGTATCTATCGCAATTTGCCAATTTGTGGCTGAAGAAAATCGACAGCTCTTCCGATACCGCTCCAGTTGCTCTTGGCAACATTCATTTCAAGAAGCAGGCTAACAATGAAGTCCCAGTCGTGGTGTCTGCCTACAATCTCAATGACCGCACGAAAAACATCATAGGAAAGTTGACAGGCAAAATTGTCGAAATGATAAGGGAGTCGGGCGTTCTCCTGCATCAGATCTCGAACATCGTTTTCTTGGGTGACGTGTTTTCAAATCGTGCTTTTACAGATTCATTACAGCAGAAAATCGGTGTTGCCTATGATAATGTAACACATATCTCTGAACTACGATTGCCGGAAACTGTGGCTGTATACGACAAATGGGAAGAGAATGCATTTGATGATGAGAAAAAGAAATTTCTGGAAACTGCTCGCAACAAGTACATCCAAGACCGTAAAAAATATGTTGGGCAGCAAACGCAAGAACTCAAGGAAAAAGCGCAGGCTGCCGAAGAAGATGGTAGACTGCAAGATGCATTAGACGGATATGAGCAAGTTCTGAGAATTGACGGAAACGACAATTTTTCTAAGGCTCGGATTGAGGTTATTCGTCACCAGATGGAGGAGAATAGAAAAATTAAAGAGCAGATTGATGGACTTCTGGGAAAAGTCCGTCAGAGTTTTATCGCAGGCGATTTTACTGACGCTATAAGAAACTGTGACGACATCCTCCGTCTGCAAAGCGACAATGTTGATGCTAAGAAGATGAAGGAAGATGCAGAAGATGTGCTGAAACGCCGAGAGTTGTTGGAACGATACATCGACAAAATGGACGAACTCATTACGGAGAGTCGTTTCTTCGATGCCAACAATATTCTCCAAAAGGTTGATGCACTCAATGTTAATGACATTCGCTTGAAAGAAATCCGCGACAAGATAGGAACTGGCATTGCCAACCTCCAGTTACAGGTTCAGGACAAGAGCCTTGCTTATGAGACTGCCTTTCAAGCTGGTGACTACCAACGATGTCTGCGCCTCTGTGACGAGCTTTTGACAATAGGTGCTGACAGCTCCGTCTGGACAGGAAACCGTCAGGTTGTCATTGAAAAAATAAGACAAGAACAGATTTTCCAAGACAATTATGAACTTGCACGCAAGGCACGGTTGGAACATGAATGGAATAAAGTCGTGGAATATGCGGAGAAGGCTCTTGCTGTAAAAAACAATTCTGAACTTAACGGGTGGATTGTAGAAGCAAGGGAATCATTAATTAATGAGGATTTAAAACACAAGCAAGAAGAGTTCAACTTGGCATTTGTTAATGAGCAATGGAATAGAGTTGTTGAGTTATATAACTCAAATGAGTTTCTTCATAAGAAATGTTCCAATTCAAAAATGTATGACAAAGCGAGACGTATCATAAAAAGTGGTAAGCCTTCGACTTCTGTGGAAACGCCTCCGATTATCTCAGATAAAGGTCCTGATATTACCATGATAGGATCGACAAAAAGAAATCCTAAGAATTTAGGGAATTCTGTTCATGAAAAGGAAAGAAGACCACGTACAACTCGCCCTAAAGTCGCAGGTCGTCCTCAAGTAAAGGAAACGGATGCTGCATCAAAGAAGCAAAACACAAAGAAAATGCATCAACGACCAAATCGAGTTCTATTAAACGAGAGGCTTGACAGAAATGATAGGAATGCTGAAAGTACGCAAAATATAAAAGTTATAAACAAACCTAAACGTTAAATATTATGGCAGAAATGAAGAAAAAATTATTCTCAGCTGATGATTTTGATAAGAAAATCGGCGTGGGAGAGCAGTTGGTCTTTGATAAACAAGATCTCAACACTGTGAAAATAGACTTGATATGGGATTGTCTGAATCCTGTAACGGATGTAAAAGACTTGGATGTATGTGCATTTTTGTTGGGTGATGATAATATGATGAGCAAGAGAGAGGATCTTGTTTATTTCAAATCACAGCACCGTTGGATGCCAGAGTTACCTCTCGACGATCCCAACTTCAATCCTCTCAAAGGAAGAATTAGTGGCACATGGAAAGAAGAGGGATTTAAGAATCCATTAAAATGGATGGAGGCAACACTTCCTCTTTCTGGTGATAAGGCTGTAATAGGTTCATGGGACGACATGGCAGATGGGGGTACTACGGAATGCGGAGAAACCCTACATGTTATCTTGAACGAAGTTGATGTAAGTCAACATTCTTCTATTGTTCTTGCAGCTGTAGTGGCAAAGGATGAAGTGAAAGCAGGAAAGTCTTTTGCTGACGCCAAGAACCCGATAGTACGCATTTATGATGCGGAAAAAGACGAGCTTATTGCTGAATATAAACTGGCAGAGAAATTCCCTAGTAAAGATGCTGTATGCTTTGGACGTCTGGTATATGATGAGAACGAAATGCTTTGGAGCTTTGAGCCTATGGCGAAAGCATATAACGGTGGCATGCAGTTCCTGGCGACTGAGATTTACGGATAATTTACAACTTGCTTATGAATAAGAGTAAAAAGCTCTTCAATTCAGAAGATTTCGACAAGAAACAGCCTCTGTTTGAGCCAGAGGATTTTGACAAATCGGTAAAAGAGAATCAGAAGGATGAAAAGGGACAAGTACCTGTATCAGAAAACGATTCATCTTCTCCTCATCCTGTCGAAAAGTCTAGTAAGGCAAAAATCATTGGTGGTATTGTCGCTGCGGCATTAATCATTGCCGGTGGCATCTTCTTTGCCAATAATGACAAGGCTAATGACTGCGGCAGCAATAAGCCAACAACAGAGACCATTGCACAAGAGGGAGGGAAACATGACGTGGATAGCAATGACTCCACTACAGAGCTAAACGGTAAGACTGAAGCCATGACTTCAGCAGACGCAGAAGGAAAGCCTTCCGCTAATGGAGATAACCCCAAGCCTTATGCTGCAGATGAGAGCCATGTAACAACATCGACAGGAAAGTCTCCGACCTCTCCTTCTGAGAAATCTGACAACAATGTGGATGGCGATGTTGAAACGAATGCACGTCGTGTTATTCGTGGCGATTTTGGCAATGGTCAGGAGCGTAAGGATAAGTTGGGCTCTTCATACTCTGAGATTCAGGGTAAGGTTAATGAAATGTATCGTCAGGGTATTGTAAACTAAGAATTCAAGAATCTGATAAATGTCATAGAAGGGGCATTACTTGTCATGAAAGTAATGCCCCTTTAATAAAAACATATTAGGCAATGAATATTCGTATCACAATAATGGCATTAGGGCTTCTTGCTTTTACCTCTTGCCATCATAGGGAAAGTAAAGTGGATCCTGTAGTAGAACCTACCCAAGCCCAACAAAAGCTGCTTGATGCTGGTTGGACAAATGAAACACCAGGTGAAGATTTGAGTGAGGATTATGGTATCAAACCTATTTATGGCATGAAGGACAACTATTTTGACATCAAAATGGGCAAAGGTTGTAATGTGGCTGTAAAGATCATGGATTTAAGAACTGATAAATGCATCCGCTATGTATATGTTGCAGAAAATACAACTACAACGGTTCCAGAAATACCACAGGGCGTTTATTATCTAAAGCTTGCTTATGGATATGATTGGATGGAAAAGGAAACGGATGATGGTAAACAAGGAAAGTTTACACGTAATGTGTTGTATGAACGGAGCCAAGATACCTTTGACTTCGGAATAAAAAATTCTAAAGATGAGATAAATTATCGTCTGGATATAAATGTCGTTGATAGTAAGTTGGAGAATAATTTCCATGCGATTCCTATCGATGAAAAAGAATTTATGAAGTAACATAAAAGAATGCAACAATGATTCTGTATATAATTCTTGCGCTCATACTGTGGTTTGTTGTCCCTTTGTTCATAGAGGGACATGTAAGGAAGAAAACTGATAGAAAAGCTTGGTCAATGTTGTCTCGTATTGCTGCTATAACATTGGCTATATTGGCAATGTATAGATTGTTATCGTAAAAATAATTAATCTTATGAAGAACTCGGAGAAGACAGCTGTAGTCAGGATATTTGTTGACCTAATAAAGGCAGATCGGATCATAGATACAGGTGAAATGGTATTTTATGATGAGATGCGCAAGAAATATAATTTTGTGCAGGAGAATGAAGTGGCTGCAACGACAATGAGTTTTTCAGAGGCAATCTCCATATTGAAGATGTCTGCAGTGGATTTGCGAAGAGATGTCCTGGCAGATTGTACGGATGCAACGGTGAGTGATGGTTTTTGTGCTCATTCAGAGGCATTGCTGCTTATTGCTTTAAAACGGGCTTTGGGTGATGAAGAATCAGAAAATGTAAGCGTCATATCCATTCCGAAAAAGAGTTTCAGCGTTGACTATTCAACGGTTTTGTATGTAGAGTCAAAGTTTGATGTTGAGACAAATCGGCAGATTGTTGATAATTACAGGAGTGTATATAAAGAGTTCCTGTTTTCAGGTTTCCAATTCGTTTATATTCCTAATGTCATCCACCATTATAAGGAAACGGATAAAGGGATGTTTCGTAGGATGATTTCTTTTCTTGCACCTTCGTTTTCTATGGATGGTGTTGAAAGTGTGGTGGACGGATTGCTGTCGATGACAACAGAAAGTTTCTGTAAGGATATATTGTGCAACAGGTTGAATCTTGAAAATCTTCGTGAAGCAAATCCGTCGTTGTTGATAAAGATAGGGAATGATTATGTTGGAGATGTTGAATATTCCAATCTCCTATGTGTTGAGATAGAGGATGGTTTTGTAGATTTTGTCAAGAAGCTAGTTGATGATTTCTCTTCTATGCTTAGTTCAGACACTCTTACGGTTCCAATCGGGAGAGAGGCAAATAATCAATATCTTTATTATGGATTTTATAAGCAACTGCTGGATATCTTCTTAAGACGCAATAATATAAGAAGCCGGATTGTGATAGATCCGAACCGTGAAGAGATATTCTTACCGGATATCGGTCAGAAACTTAATGGGTTAAGTCGTCGTGACAAGGCAATGTATGTGCTGTTCCTTATTCTAATGAATGATAATGGCTTCTCTTTCAATTGCCCGAGTTCTAGGATTCAGATGCAGAGGTATAAAGAAAAGACTGTCAGATTCCAGAAACAATATGAGATTGTGTATGGCTTTATGGGAGGCGATAAAGATAAAACTCCAAATGTGGGTTCTGCAGAAATTCGTCGTCCGATATTCAGCCGTATAAAGAAAAGTCTAATGGTTTTGTCGGATGTGTTGTATAATGTCAATGATTATTTGATAACCAAGAATTCGTATGGAACATACAATGTGAATATTGAGGCTGATGCCGTATATGTAAAGGATTGGAAAACAAACCGGCTGATACCATTGCTTGAGTCTGATATTATGAATAGAGTGAAAACTTACGAATAAGTGTTTGTAACGTTACATGTTTATAAGATAATGACAAATCGGTTTACAGTTGTAATGTTTCGGATAATGTATGAATAACTTAAATGTGGCTTATCTTTGCAGCAGAAATTAAATAATAACAATTAATAATTACAATTATGAAAAAGATTTTATTTGCATTAGTTGCAATGATGGCAACATCAACAGTGTCTTTCGCTCAGTCGTTTAACTATGGCAGCAATCGTCGTAATACAACTTCCACATACGGAAGTTATGGTACAAACAGCAATACCACAACTGTTAATGGTTATACTCGTAGCAACGGTACTTATGTAAATGGTTATACCCGGACTCAGAAGAACAATACTAATCATGACAACTTCTCTACTTCAGGAAACTATAACCCTTATACAGGCACAACAGGTAGCCGGGCAAGAGATTATTCTAACCAATCATATAATTATGGCTCTGGCCGAACGATACAGACTGGACCTCGTGGTGGGCAATATTATACGAATAGTCGTGGCAATAAAGTATATGTCCCCAAAAGATAGGATACGTATGATTTTTTTATGATTTGTAGTACAATATAAAAAAAAGAAAGATGGATTTTTCAATATATATATTGCAAGTGATTACATTTATAGCAATAGTACTATTCTTTTATTTTGTTCCTGTATTTTTATGGCTTTCAGCCTTGATATCAGGTGTGAGAATTTCGTTGTTACAACTTGTATTGATGAGAATAAGAAATGTTCCTCCAAAAACAATAGTAGACTGTATGATAACTGCGACAAAGGCAGGTTTGGCTAACATAACGAGGAATGACCTAGAGTCTTTGTATATGAGTGGAGGGCATGTTACAAATGTTGTTCGTGCAATGGTATCAGCTACGAAAGCTAAAATTCCAATGACTTATGAACAGGCTGCAGCTATAGATTTGGCTGGCCGTGATGTACTTGATGCAGTTAAGACAAGTGTTAATCCCAAAGTGATAGATACTCCAGCTGTTGAGGCTGTTGCAAAAGACGGGATACAGGTTATTGTGAAGGCTCGTATTACAGTGCGTTCTGATATAAACAAACTTGTTGGTGGAGCTGGCGAAGAAACAGTATTGGCTCGTGTCGGAGAATGTATTGTTACAAGTATAGGTTCTGCAGATACTCATGAGGAAGTGATGGAAAATCCTGATAACATATCAAAACTTGTTATGGAAAAAGGACTGGATAATGGTACTGCTTTTGAAATACTTTCTGTTGATATAGCAGATGTTGATTTGGGAAAAAATGTAGGTGCAGGCTTGCAAATAGAGAGGGCAGATGCTGATAAAAGTATCGCCCAGGCAAAAGCTGAGGAACGACGTGCTATGGCGATAGCTCAAGAGCAGGAGATGAAAGCCAATAAAATCAAGGCTGAAGCAGAAGTTGTCCTTGCTGAAGCAAAAGTGCCTCTTGCATTGGCCAAGGCATTGGAAGATGGAAACATGGGATTTGTTGATTATTATAAATTGAAAAACCTGCAGGCTGACACAGCGATGAGAGAAGGTTTTGCAAAAGATGATAATTCGATAGTCACGCCAGTTGTTGATGTGCAAAGAAACGAAGACAAAGATTTTTTTGAAGACAACATTCTTAAAATGAGAAATGCACATAAGCCAAAGAGATAAACATAAACAGGGAAACAAAATGTAAATCAATTCCAACTGCTATATGGACAACAATGAATTTGACAAATATGTGCAATATGTCATTGCGCAAGTTGGTGAGGGTAATCATTCAAAAGACGAGATAAAAGAAGATTTATCGTCTCGTGGGTTATCACATGAAGAAGTTGATGAAGTCGTAGATGAAGCTTTCAACAAGGGAAGTGAGGCGGAGGATGAAGCAAGGAAAGGAAAGTCATTGCTTATAATAATGAAAATGGCGATTCCCATTCTCATGTGCATATTGATGTGGCTTTCTGGATTAAGCATAATAAAATCGTGCTCTTTCTCCATTATTATAGGAAGCCTTTTTTCATTGATAAGAGTAAAATTTCTGAAAAAGAAATTTAAGTGAAATCTGTTATAATATTATTGATGGAAACATAACGGAAGGCATCATCATAAATCTCCGTGACGTGGAACTTGGAAACATACATCTCAACGGCATCAAGGACAGAGCGTTTTCTTGGAGTTTGGAAAATTGAAATCGAAAATAACAGGAAAATGTTGCGGATAATATATTACAAAAATATAAGGTAAGAACATCAACAAAGACATTGATACAATGGAAAAGAAACATCACTACACAGGCTTGACCGATGCCCAGGTGCTCGAAAGCCGCAGAAAGAATGGTGCCAACGTGTTGACACCGCCAGAGAAAGAACCTTTATGGAAACAGTTCTTGGAGAAGTTCGGTGACCCGCTCATCATCATCCTGATGATTGCCGGTGCGTTGTCGATAGGTATATCATGCTATGAGTTCTTCGGACTCGGACAAGGCGCAGCCGTATTCTTTGAACCGGTAGGAATCTTCGTTGCCATCCTTCTCGCAACAGGACTTGCCTTCTATTTTGAGTTGCAGGCAGACAAGGAATTCACGATTCTCAATCAGGTGAATGACGATGAGCCTGTAGAGGTGATCCGCAATGGCAACACTACGCAAATTCCTCGTAAGGATATTGTTGTCGGCGACATCGTGATTCTCAATACCGGTGAGGAGGTTCCTGCTGATAGCGAATTGCTTGAGGCTACGTCATTACACATGGATGAGTCAACATTGACTGGTGAACCAATGTGTGGCAAGAGCGTCGATGAGAAAGATTTCGACAAGGCTGCCACCTATCCTACAAACCATGTGATGAAAGGCACTAAGGTTATGGAGGGTCATGGAATATGCCGTGTACTTGCTGTTGGTGACAAGACAGAACAAGGCAAGGTGTTCGAGGCTGTACAGATTGATGACAGCGTGAAGACCCCACTCAATGAACAGCTCGACGGTTTGAGTGACTGGATAACCAAGGTAAGCTATGGTTTTGCTGCACTTATTGTCATCGGACGTATCATTATGTACTTCGTGACAAATGGAACCGACTGTTTCGGTTCAATGGAGCAGGTCGCTCCGTTCATAGCATACGTTCTTCAAACATTGATGATTGCCGTGACGCTTGTGGTTGTGGCAGTGCCGGAGGGACTGCCAATGGCTGTTACCTTGAGTTTGGCTTACAGCATGCGTCGTATGCTCAAGACCAACAACCTTGTAAGAAAGATGCATGCTTGTGAGACAATGGGTGCAACTACAGTTATTTGTACCGATAAGACGGGAACGCTGACGCAGAATCTGATGAGCGTGGATGAGATGAAAATATATGGCGATACGCCGAAGGAGGTTATTAATGAGGGTATTGCCGTAAACTCTACTGCTTCCATTGATTTCTCAGACAAGAGCAAACCGCAGATTCTTGGTAACCCTACGGAAGGAGCTCTTCTTCTTTGGTTGAACAATAAGGGTGTAGATTATCGCTCTATACGTGAGAGTGTAAAGACTGTTGCGGAGGTGCCATTCTCTACAGAACGCAAGTATATGGCAACCATAGTAGAGTCTGTAGCTCTGAAGGGCAAGAAGGTGCTTTATGTGAAAGGCGCTCCTGAGATAGTGTTCGGTCTTTGCAAAGAAACATCTGTAAGCAAAGAGGATGTTGATAAGCAATTGACAGAATATCAGAATCGTGCTATGCGTACACTTGGCTTCGCCTATCAGGTGCTGAATGATGGCGAAAAAGCTGTTGATGGCAATAAGATTGTAGCAGACAAGCTCTGCTTCATCGGAATTGCTGCCATCGCTGACCCGGTAAGACTGGATGTGCCTGCAGCTGTTAAGGAATGCGTGGATGCAGGTATAAGCGTGAAGATTGTAACAGGTGATACTCCTGGAACAGCAAAGGAAATTGCACGTCAGATAGGCCTTTGGGATAATGCGAAGGATACGGAGCGCAATATCATTACAGGTCCAGAATTTGCAGCATTGTCGGATACAGAATTACAGGAGCGCATTCTTGACCTGAAGATTATCTCTCGCGCCCGTCCTATGGACAAGAAACGTCTGGTGGAGACCTTACAAAAGAAGAATCAGGTGGTTGCTGTAACGGGTGACGGAACCAATGATGCCCCTGCTCTCCGTGCAGCCCACGTCGGTTTGTCAATGGGTGACGGCACGAGCGTAGCAAAGGAAGCATCCGATATTACAATCATCGACAACTCGTTCAGCAGTATCGGAAAGGCTGTTATGTGGGGACGCTCGCTGTATCAGAATATCCAGCGCTTCCTCCTGTTCCAGCTGACCGTGAACGTTACAGCTTGTTTCCTCGTTCTATGCGGTGCTTTCATGGGAACAGAGTCGCCTCTTACCGTTACGCAAATGTTGTGGATAAACCTCATTATGGATACTTTTGCAGCTATGGCTCTTGCTTCACTGCCACCATCTGAGAGTGTAATGAAAGACAAGCCTCGTGACCGCAAAGCGTTTATCCTGAATAAGCCAATGCTTCGGGAGATTATAGGTGTGGGTGGTTTCTTCTTCCTGATGCTGCTTGGAATGCTTTATATCTTCCAGCATGCAGAGGTGAATCAGCTTACCGATCTGCTTCATCTGCAGTTGGGAGCCAAGGGGCACGTGTCTACATATGAGCTGACATTGCTCTTCACGACTTTCGTAATGACTCACTTCTTCTATCTCTTCAATGCCAGGGCATTTGAGACAGGTCGCAGTGCTTTGCATTTCAAGGGATGCAACGGTTTGCTTACGATTGTGGCAATTATCCTCGTAGGTCAGATTGCAATGGTTGAATTACCAGGTTTGCAGCAGTTCTTCAATGTGGAGGGACTGAAACTGATAGACTGGGTAATTATCATCATTGGCTCTTCATTCGTACTTTGGGTACGTGAAATTTGGCATCTTTTGACAAAGAAATAATATATCACATGGGAGTTGCGCTATTATTCATAATAATGCAACTCCTTAAATTTTTATAAAGATGGGAAATTCTGATATCTATAACTTGTCCCGTTTCATAGAGGCACAGGACAGTTGTGAAGCATTTGAGACTGCAATAGAGGAATTGAAGGTTGGTAGGAAACGATCGCATTGGGTGTGGTTCGTATTTCCGCAGTTAAAAGGTTTAGGACATAGTTACAACTCGAAGTACTATGGCATAGGGTCTATTGATGAGGCAAAGGCTTATCTTGATGATGATGTGTTAAGGAAAAGACTTGTTGCTGTGTGTATGGAATTGATGAGTCAAGTGGAAGATCATGGCCTTACGGCTCGTCGTGTGCTTGGTGGCATCGATGCAATGAAAGTGAAATCATGTCTGACTCTTTTTGATGCAGTATCACCTAATGATATATTTGGCAAGTGTTTGGATGCTTGCTATAGCGGAGAGAGAGATTTTAGAACACTAGACTTGTTAAGATCTTATTAGTATTGTCCTAATCCTAATGTATAATATATCTATCTCCATTGCGATTTCTGCTGATGCTTCTGCCGGACTTGGGACTATTAAGCATGGGATTCCACTCGTCTCAATGGTTGTTTCTATTGCTCCAATACTCCTCAATTCTTTCCATCTGTAAAATAAGCCTGTTTAAACAGGCTTATTCTGCAAACGGGTGTTTAAGTGTTGATAATCAGGTGGTTGGAAGCGTAATTTAATTCTGGGAGGCACGGATTTGGAACTCTTTGCTTCTTATTATGCATTGAAAAAGAGCTGAAAAGGGCTGATTTTGCAAAATAAGCTTGTTTTTATGAGCTTATTTCTACAAAATTTGCAGATTAAGAGAAAATAAGCTATATTTGTAGCCTAAAATGCGATTGTTATGGAGTATACGGCAATTTTGGAGAAGCAGATATTGGGGAGATTGAAAGTTGACAATCCCTGGTGGACAGAAGGAAAGGTTCCATCTTTTTATGGAAAGATGAGTCCCAGACTATATCTTGATATCTTTTATCCCTTGGTGAAGGATGTCGACATTCAACGTGCTATTATATTGATGGGACCTCGGCGAGTAGGCAAGACCGTGATGATCTATCATTCGATAAAAAAGCTGATAGACGAAGGGGTCTCACCGCAGAATATCATTTATGTGTCGGTGGAGACTCCGATATATAACAATATTCTTTTGGAGCAATTGTTTAATCTGGCATGTCAGATTCTTGGCAAGGAGAAGGGCAAGGAGCAGTTTTATGTCTTTTTTGACGAGATACAATATTTGAAAGACTGGGAGATAAATCTTAAGTCTTTGGTGGATACATACCACAATGTGAAATTTGTGGCATCTGGTTCTGCAGCTGCAGCACTCAAGAAGAGCAGCAATGAGAGCGGAGCCGGGAGGTTTACTGATTTCAATCTGCCGCCATTGCTTTTCTTTGAGTATATCCATCTGCGCGGCTATGATATTATCATGCGTGAATACAAAGTGGAGTGGGGCGGCATAGAGAGTTCTGTATATGATTCCATTGACATGGGCCAATTGAATGAGCTTTTTCTGGATTATATCAATTTCGGAGGTTATCCAGAGGTGGCTTTCTCAGCTCGTATTCAGAAAGATCCCAGCCAGTTTGTGCGTCATGACATTGTTGACAAGGTCTTGTTGCGCGATTTGCCGAGTCTTTACGGTATTTCCGATGTGCAGGAACTTAATTCCTTGTTTACTATGATAGCTTATCATAGTGGGATGGAGTTCTCGTATGATGGAATGTCGAAAGAATCAGGGGTTAAGAAGGAAACCATTCGTAGGTATATACAATATCTGGAGGCTGCTTTCTTGATAAAAGTGGTGAATAAGACCGATGATACAGCAAGGAGGTTTCAGCGCCAGACCACGTTCAAGATTTATCTGACGAACCCCTCTTTGAGGTGTGCTTTATTTGAGCCGGTGAAGATGACAGATGGAAATATCGGTGACATGATAGAGACGGCTGTTTATTCACAGTGGATACCGCGCGATGAGCGTATCGCATATGCAAACTGGAAAATAGGCCGCACTCAGGGAGAGGTGGATCTGGTAGGTATTAATGATGCCTTGCAGAAGCCAAGTTGGGCGGTGGAAGTAAAATGGACTGACCGTTTCTTCGACAGACCCTCAGAATTGTCTTCGTTGAAGTATTTCATGGAAAAGAATCATTTGTCTCAGGCCTTGGTCACAACTATAGGGCAGAGAGGCAGGAAGGATATGGATTTCGGCACACTGCATTTTATTCCGTCAGCCTGCTATGCCTATACTGTTGGCGAAAACACTTTGCGACAGGCGAAGAGAAGCTTTGGCTTGTGATATCTGTTAATGAGATTGGCGTGTTGCTTATCTGAAAATCCCCCAAAATCCCGTCAAGCTCTGATGAATGATTCGGGGCGAACGGGAGGAATAAGGATTATATTCTAAAGAGTTAAAATCCGAGCAGGCTCTGATGGCAGATTCGGGGAAAAGCAGGACAAACAGAGATAAAAACAATAAAATCAAGATAAAAATATGACAAAGAAAAGCCTTCTTATCAAAGACACTACAGTGGATGAACGAATGGCAATCGTGAAGGAGTCGCTTAACTTCTGCGACGGTGATTGCGATGGAGTGGATATGGATGACATGTATGACGACTATATCTTCGGTCGTCGTGAACTTGCCGATATCAATCTGGAATTCAGTCGGAAACATGCCGGTGAGGTGGTGCCAAACCGTCCTTCGGCACCTCGCTGCTGCATGGGACGGTAACCATTTGCATTGGCATGAAAAAACGGATTGTCTGGAGCGTTGTTGGCTTCGGACAATCCGTTTTTTTAATCGGTCATCAAGGCTTTGGGGCTGAACTTCAATCGGTCATCAAGATTTGTTTTGCTAAACTCCACCTCGCCCATCAACCCGATTCAGACAGAATCACTTTATAGTCGTTTCATACACCGTTTCGGGGTCAGCCTTGCCGAAGTCCATGTCACGGTAGGCTTTGGGGAGGTCGGACATGTCGAGGGTTATCTCCTTGTTTACGGGGCGGTCGGGGTCGAGCAGGGAGTGGGAGAAGAGCCAGTCGTAGGTCTTACGCATATAGAAGAAGCGTGCCGGAGCACCGTGGTTGGCGCCCTGCAGCCAGGTGTAGCGCAGACGGGAGTCGTTGCCGGACTTCTCGAGGTCGTTGACCACCGATTTAGACTGGCTTATGGATACCGCCCTGTCGGCAGTGCCGTGGATTATCCAGAGGGGCAGCCTGCCGAGCGGCGTGCGGTCTTTCTTCGAACAGCCGCCACACATAGCCAGAGCCGCCGCCACTTTGTCGGGATATGTGCAGGCGAAGTCGAGAGTGCCATATCCGCCGAGACTCATTCCGATGACATACACGCGGGTGGAGTCGCAGGCATAGTTCTGTTTCGTCCATTCCAGCACGTCGTTTATCTTCTTCGGGTTCCACGCTCCGCCGGGGTTTTGCGGCACCACCACCAGAGCGTCTACCTGCCTGCCCTTCACTATGGCGTCGAGCGGTCCATAGCGTCTAACCCTGTTCAGGTCTCTGCCGCAGAGGCTCTGTCCGTGCAGGAATATTATCACCGGAGTCTCGTTGAGAGTGTAGTAGTATTCCGTTGGGGTGTAAACCCAGAAGTTGTAGCCACCGGGTATGGCGTCTTTCACGGGGCGTATGAAGTCGTATTGGGCTTTAGTCTGTAATGATGCCGACAGGATGAGCGTCAGCATGAAAATGATTCTCCTTATTATATTTGGCATGTCTTTATGTTTTGTTCTAAGAGAAAACGCAGATGAGTAGTGGTTTATTGTGTAGGGAGGGGTGTAATGTGGTGTTGTTATTGGAATTTTGGGTAGGAAACGCAAGATGCAAGTAGAAAATAACGGCCGGTTTATGTTAAAAACAAAAGAATTTTTATTAATAATGGTTACAAACACCTTGTCTGTCCGTTTCTCAACTATAAGGAAGAATACAATTATTTTAAAATCTATTTTTATGAAGACAAGAAAGATGTATAATTCAAGTGCCAACTTGAAAAAGATGTCCATCACGCTTGCTCTGTCCTCTGCAATGCTTTGTCCTGTGGCAGCCAATGCCGCAGGCAACGGAAACGTTGCCCCTTCTCCACAAGCTGTTCAGCAAAGTGGGGTAGTGAAAGGTAATATCGTTGACGAGACAGGACTGCCAATGATTGGTGTTACCGTTATCCCTATGGGACAGACAAAGAACGGTACTGTTACAGACCTCGACGGTAATTTCACCTTGAACAACGTTTCGGGAAAGGTGACTATTGAAATTTCATACGTTGGATACAAGACCCAGAAGGTGCAGGCCACCGTCGGCACCCCATTGTCGCTCAAGATGGTTCCCGAGTCAAACCAGCTCGACGACGTTGTCGTTATCGGTTTCGGTACCGTTAAGAAGCGCGACCTCACCGGTTCGGTAGCCTCAGTGAAGTCAGACGTCATCCTTCAGACCCCTACCACCAGTGTTGCTTCAGCCATGCAGGGCCGTATCTCAGGTCTCGACATCAACGGCAGCGAACTCCGCATCCGTGGTAACCGTTCAATCAGCGGTGGCAACTCTCCGCTTGTGATCATCGACGGTGTGCAGGGCGGCAGCATGAGCGACCTCAACCCTAACGACATCGAGTCTATCGACGTGTTGAAAGACGCCTCCTCAACAGCCATCTACGGTTCGCAGGGAGCCAACGGTGTAATCATCATCACCACCAAGAAGCCTGAAGCCGGCAAGATGTCAGTGTCTTACGACGGTTACGTCACGGCAGCCTTCCGTCCCGACCGCGCCGACTACCGTTCGCCAAGCGACTACTACAACACCCGTCGCCTGGCAGCGCAGAACGCCGGACTCTGGAGCAGCGAAGCCGACGACCAGTCGCTCTTCTCAAGCAACGAGGCATACGCAGCCTATAAGGCAGGCGCATGGACAAACTATGAAAACCTCATGCAGAAGAAGACCACATGGAGCACCAAGCACACCGTGACCCTCTCTGGAGGAACAGAGAAGACGGCAGCCCGTTTCTCTGTGGGCTATGCCAACGACGGCGACAAGTGGAAGAAGAGCGGCGGTACCGACCGTTACACCCTGCGTGCCAACATCGACCACAATTTCCACAAGTGGATCAGTGCAGGAGTGACATTCCAGCTTGCCCATACCCGTTCAGAGTATTCACCATACATGAAGGCAAAGAACACCGGTCTTGAGCTGGGTTCACCTTATGGTGTATACAACAATGAAACAGGCGAGTACAGCATCGGCAACGATCTCGTGACATATCCGCTGGCTGCCGACGACTATGTTAACCCGCTGATCGACCGTATTGACGGCGACAGATACAAGAGAGAGACCTACGCCACAAACGTAGTGGCAAACGGATACTTGGATATCCACCCGATTGAGGGTCTCTCATTGCGCTCGACACTCAACACCCACATCACCAACTCCTCTTCAGGCGACTTCATTGCCGAGAACCACTCTACGCTTATCGAGAGCGGCAAGACAAGAAGCCAGTCTAACATGTCGAAGGGTTCTTCTACATACGTGGAGTGGAACAACGTGTTGACATACAACTTCAAGAAGCTCCTTCCGGAAGACCATCACCTCTCACTGACATTCCTCACCACATGGGGAAAGAAGGTAGCCGACAATCTGAGCGCTACATCCAATGGCCAGACACTGGCAAGCAACCTGTGGTGGAACATGGGCAGCAACGACGGCGGTGAGGGCGCACTCTCACACTCAAGCTATTATCAGCAGGCACAGAACTTCTCTTATGCCGGCCGTGTGATGTACGACTGGAAAGGCCGTTACCTCTTCCAGGCATCCCTCCGTCGTGACGGTTCTTCAAAGCTTGCCCCTGGTCATCAGTGGGAATGGTTCCCATCAGCAGCCTTTGCATGGCGTATCTCCGACGAGCCTTGGATGAAGCAGACCAAGTCATGGCTCGACGATTTGAAGCTCCGTGCCACATACGGTGTGTCAGGTAGCCAGAGTGTAAACGCATACGCTACATGGAGCGGTGTTACCTTCGCCGACTGGAGCTTCGGATTCCAGGACACACAGGCAAACCGCTACTTGCTCGGTGTGGTTGACAACGGTTACTACAAGATTGCCAACAAGACCACGAAGTGGGAACGTTCAGCATCCTTCGACCTCGGTTTCGACGCAGTGCTCCTCAACAGCCGCTTGAACATCACCTTCGACTGGTATTCACAGAAGACCACCGACCTCCTTCTGCAGCGCTCACTGCCTACATCAGCAGGACAGGACGGTAAGTATGCCACTATGGTGAACATCGGTTCAGTGAAGAACCACGGTGTGGAATTCTCTATCAACAGCCGCAACATCGTGACAAAGGACTTCACATGGGGTTCTACACTCACATTCTCAGCCAACCGCGAGAAGATCGACGAGCTCTACGACAATCTGAAGGAACTGCAGACAGGTACAGAGAAGGAGACACAGACCTATATGGTAGGTCATCCTATCCACTCATACAAGACATTCAAGTATCTCGGCATCTGGACTACCGACGAGGTGAACGCCTGGACCGACGAGACAGCATACTACAAAGACGCAGCCAAGACACAGCGCTTCCAGGCTGGTGACATCAAGGTGGCCGACCTCGACGGCGACCACGTGATCGACCAGAACAAGGATATCGCTTATGTAGGTTCCACATCACCAGACTGGTTTGCTGGATTCAACAACGACTTCCGCTACAAGAACTGGGACCTCTCAATCTATTTCTATGCTCGCTGGGGACAGTGGGGCGAGAGCAAGGTGGCAAACTACGACCCTTCTACCGGTGGCATCTACTCTAACTTCGACTACTGGGTGGCAGGCACAAACGAGGGCGGCTCTCTGCCGGCACTCTACAAGGGCCGCAAGCTCTTCGACTACGTTGGCTACCAGAGCCTCTCTTACTGCGACAACTCATTCATCAAGCTGAAGAGAATCTCGCTCGGCTACACATTGCCACGCACAGCATTGAAGGCAATGGGCGTAAACAACGTGCGCATCTATGCCACAATCAACGATCCTCTCTACTTCGTGAAGAATGACTGGCAGAAGCACTTCGATCCAGAGGGCAACCAGCGCAGCGTAACCGTTGGTCTTAACGTAAACTTCTAATCACCGTCAATAAAGGAAACAAAATGAAGAATTTCAATAAATATATTATCGCGGCACTGCTCGGCGGAACGACGATGGGATTCACCTCATGCTCGCTCGACGAATATAATCCAAGCAATGAGGGTGCCGACGCGGTCTTCGTTACCGAGAAAGGTATGGAGAACCTCGTGAACCAGATGTATTACAACTTCCGTTGGAAATTCTACGGACGTGAGGACCCTTGCCTCTATATGGAGGGATCGGCCGACATCTGGCAGAACATCGGATCAAACTACGACTACGGTAAGCAGCTCACACGCTGCGTAGACCTGCAGGGCGACCGCGGACAGTTTGCCAACGTGTGGAACCGTGTCTACGACAACATCAACGTCTGCAACACCATCATCGGCAGGCTCGACGACTGCAAGGAACTGTCGGCAGACAAGAGAAGCGACTTCGAGGGCGAGGCAAAGTTCATGCGCTCCTACTGCTACTGGTGGCTCACTGAGTTCTTCGGCGACATAGAGCTCAAGACCAAGGAAACCAAGGACCCGGAGTTTACAGCCAAGCGCACCGACCGCAAGACAATCTACGACGAAGTGATCATCCCCGATGCCAAGTTCGCTGCAGAGAACCTGCCTGTCACTCCTTATGAGGGCAACGTAGGCCGTTCTACCAAGAAGGCAGCCAAGGCACTCCTCGCACGTGTTCTTCTGACCCGTGCACAGTATGAGGAGGCAGGAAGCGACGCTCAGAAGGCTTTCTATCAGCAGGCCCTCGATGCAGCCCTCGATGTGATAAACAACAAGGCAGCTCTCGGAATCAGAATCTATGACACTTACGACGAGATATGGCAGGCAAAGAACAACAAGACGAACACCGAGTATCTGTGGGTGGCTACGTTCTCATCAGTATCTTCACTGAATGCCGACTCCAAGCCAAACCGTCTGCACTCATACTTCTCTCCGAAGCTCGTGGGCAACGCCGGTATCCAGAACACACAGACATCGTTCGACTATCCGGCAGAGTCAACACTCCTCATGCCTACATATTATTTCATGAACCTCTGGGAGGATTGGGACGCTCGCTACGATGCCGACTTCCAGGAAGCCTTCATGAACCCGTCGAAGTATCCTTACAAGTGGAAAGAGGCTGAGGCCAACAAGTATAACCAGCCAGAGCTCAAGGACAAGAAATCAGCAGTGAACGACACTCTGCTCTATTTCACCCGCAAGCACATCGACGACGAGACAAGCCGCAACTATGCCACTGTAGACATCGACGAGCTGTACGACACAGGCAACGTGAACGCTTATGGCGGCGCTCCTCTGCGCAACTACAAGACCGATGCTGCCAACTACGACTCCAAGACTTCGCAGTATATCGCCGCTTCATTCCCACGCTTCAGAAAATACCGTATCTGGGATGGTGATGAGAACGGAACTATTCTCCTTATGGACCAGAAGGCAAACCAGAAGGCAAGCCATGCCGACGTGCCGATAATGCGCTATGCCGAGATGCCTCTCATCGCTGCCGAGTGCTATATCGCCCTTGGCAATCCGGGTGCCGCTGCCGACATGATCAACAACGAGATCCGTACGGCACGTGTAGTGAAGGCTGGCCACAGCCTGAGCGAGGCACAGGTGAATGCGTCACAGATGACCATCGACTGGATTATGGATGAGCGTGCCCGTGAGCTTTGCGGCGAGTGGCTGCGCTGGTTCGACATCAAGCGTGTTTACTCTCCACAGGGCAAGTTCGCTTCCACCATCATCGGCCGCAACCCGAGTATGACAAAAGACGACTGCATGCAGGAGTATCATGCCCTACGCCCGATTCCAAACACATTCCTCGACAAGCTCGAGAATGCGTCAGAGTTCGGTCAGAACCCTGGATACAATCCATATACGAAATAATGGCTGACGAGGAATTCCTCGTTGAATAGTAAAAAAAAGCGGAGTGTCATGGTTACAATACCATTGGCACTACGTCTTTTATTTAAATATAAACAAAGGACTATTTAAAAATTAAAGATTATGAAGAAAATTCTACTTTCAGCAATCGCCCTTATGGGTATGGTTTCAGCCAGCGCACAGGAGGCTACAACTCCTTACATCCTTTCTCAGGTTGAGGCAAACACTTATGCCGTTACGATGACAAACGATGAGATCACTGCCGCTTTCGATGCACAGTGGGTTGCAGACGCTTGGAATATCTCTCTATGATGCTAT